>Ga0209336_10000322_pt1 | contig 25087 bp, 22 predicted proteins | sample LinPmetageLP32_FD_184042 | JGI IMG/M metagenome (GOLD analysis project Ga0209336, IMG submission 184042) | Marine viral communities from the Pacific Ocean - LP-32 (SPAdes) (version 2) | ecosystem: Environmental > Aquatic > Marine > Oceanic | place: Pacific Ocean | collected 2009-08-23
GTTCGTAAGCAACTTGATGAACTGAGGCTGTACTCAACAGGTATAGACCGCGAAGTCCGAGTGACCATTCCAGAGGCCGCTTTACTCGGTGTGTTTCACGCGTGCCTCGAAGAACTTATTGATATATATGACCAAGACAATGATTAATTTAAAAATGACTGAGCAAACTTTCACTGCCGTAGTTGATTGGGCAGAGCGCATCCAGATGATGTCGCAAGAAAACAATCCTATCAATGCACAGGATATCGTACACGATGTGTTCGGTATGCTACGAGATGACGAGCACTTTTTACCACGACTATGAAACAATGAATAAATATCCTCTAATTAATGACGCAGGTGTCTTTGTAGGTACTTCTATGCAATGGGACATACGTGATGTCGAAAGATTAACAGGACAAACGGGCATCACCCTGAGCGAGCAAGACCTGAAGAAGGTTCTTACAAGTGCGCTCGATGACAATGACTGGCTGATGGAGAAAATCTCGGATGCCATTTCAGAAACTATGTACTACCTGTTGGAAGAAAAGCTAATCAAAAATTTAGAGCAATGAAGAACATAAGCAGGCTACTAAAACACGCACAAGAGGGTGAGTATTGGGGCGAACTAGGGGAAGACGCGTCTCGCGACCTTGAGGAAATATCAGAACGAATGTATGCGCTAGAAAATATGTGCAACATCCTAAACAAATGCGGATTTCAAATCGATGGTTCATCCCAAGATACTGAGTACGTATTATCGGCAGATAAGTTTATCAATGAAGTAATAGAGCAATACCATACAAACAAACGATGAAGAACTACTTCGACAACATCAAGCGATACCGCGCGTTTAGCGTGAAGTATCTATCCGCTACCAACTTCAGGGGTACGCGCATTGCCATCATAGACAACCGACTCGGTGAGCGAGTGAACATCCCGTACGACTATGCGTATGACAATCCTTGGCAGATAGCGGTAACGTATCTGCTCAACCTACCTGACCCGATACAGATAGAGTCATTGGGTATGGCGAACACAGATGACCACGTATTATTGACCACCGACTTCAGTACGAGCATCAAGCAAGACGAGAAGCGAGTAGCTAAGAACCGACGCAAATCAGTAGAGCAATGAAACCACAGAAAATATATCCGTATCAGTATGGTGATGAGTACTATGCTGTGAAGAGGCGCAAGGACGGACGCGCAGAGTTGGTGTGGTCTATATGGGATGACGTGAGCGAAGAAGAGCACGACAAGAACCCACGCACCTTGTATTATAATTTGAGAAGCGCACTTGAGATAGTACGCACGAGACCTTGTACGATAACAGTAAACGCAGGATTATTATGAATCAGAATAAAAAAATCGCAGAGTTTATGGAGTTACGGTTTGAGAATAATCAATACCATACACCTACCCACAATAGCGGTGAGTGGCTTAATGAGAGCGAACTTCAGTACCACACCTCGTGGGATTGGCTGATGCCCGTGGCGCAGAGGTGCTACGATTCAGGTGCGGAAGGTCAGTGTATTGGAGACATAACTATGCACCTAACCGAAGGGAATCTTGAAGGTACATACAGGGCAGTCGTAGAGTATATCGAGGGCTTGAGCGTGAAGTGTGTCGAACCCGACACAAAAGCTGTTGACCAAGCGTTCTTCGTGGGGTTCTGTCACGCGCTAGAGTATGTCAAGCGAGAGATAGAGAACGTGGATGATATCGAGCACGAGGTCGATGAGTCAGTTGGTGACCTATGCCTGAGCGGCACGATTACCATCCAACTCGACCAACACTTAGACGCAGACGGGTTAGTGAACGAGGTGATGCGTAAGTACGAGCGTGACATTCCTAAAGACGGGAGGAATGTATAAGATACGATTCCACCTAGCTCCTGGGCAGAACTTTATGAAGTGGCAGGTCACGCAGGTTATGAGTACACCTGCCTATGGCGCAGACAAAGTAGAGAACAAGGTCGAGTACCTAGACCCTGACGAAGGTACGCTCGCTATGTTCGGGTGCAGGCTACGCAATCAGAAAGGCACAGCCAACAGGATAAATGGAGGCGCAAACAAAACGGTCTGCGCGTGGGTAGAGTGCGAGCGTTGGGAGAAAACTACCGACATAGTGCCTGTCACCTTTACGGATAGGAGCCTGCACTACAACCCAAGGGTAGAGCCTCATTGGACAGACGAGAGCGGCAGTGATATGGACAACACGATGCACGACCTGCTCATTACTAACGGGCGTTCCATCTACGCTATTGACGTAGACCCTATTGACTCAGTGTTTAATTAATAGTGTCGGACTCGACACATAAATCTAATCAAGATGACAAGAAAAGAACAGATAGAAAACCACTTCAAGGGTGGTGAGAAGACCAATAAGAATATGGTCGCGCTTCAGACATACGTGAAGAACTACATAGAAGACCACTACCCTCCTCCGTATACGCAGTACGAGGTGATGTCGGATGATGACGTTGAGTCACGTACCAGCAAAGCATTGTATGATTTGTTTGACGATAAGCCTCCCTTCTTATTGGACTTCACTTCGGAGGAAAAGCACGAGTTTAGTTGGGATATAGAGTTCAGGTACAGGTCAGACATACGTGGTGCTTTCCGTCGTGAACTTTACCTTATAGCAGATGCCATACGCAAGGCACGCAGGGGCTTCAAGCGTAGCGATTACTTCAGCTACGACAAAGAAACCAAGCGATATACCATATGCGCTAACTCCTCTCTTTCCTCTCATAAATTTATTGAGGCAGACGCTTACTACCTACAGAAGGATGAGTATGGTCAATACGATTTATTCATTACGCGTAATGGAGAGAGTAAGCCTGCGTCTTGCTTCTCATCATTAATAGAGGCGGCTCACGAGTTGCCTACACAGCTAGAAAAATCTCACTCTAAACTAGAGGGGTTCTTAGAAACTCTTTGTCACCGAGGCTTCGATGACTTGTTGACCCTGTGCCAAAAAGATTACTTGATGAGGAGGATGAGCGACAAGGTGCTAAAGGAGTTTATAGATTCATATGAGCGACCTTCCCCGCGCAAGTATGGCGTGTACAAGTACAAAGGTGAGCGATACCGCAGATTCTTCGTGGACATCAATGAGGAAGAGAGATTGAAGCTATCTCCCAACAGAGGTGATGCAGATATAGTGGTAGATAACCTCCCGTATAAAGAGGCTGATGCGTTGTGCGACAAACTCGAAGAGTCTGCCAACTTTTATAACGCATCATTAAGGCTTAACTCATCCGTTGCTAAATTGGCTCTACGTTTAGAGGAAGAGCAGGGCAAGTTGGATGAAGCAGCCACGCGCTATCTTACTGTTGCTCAAGAGATAAGCGATATGTATAACATAAAGGTCACCAATGAATTTATCGAAGCAGAAACCCAGAGTTAAATCTACCGTACACGTAAGTCCCACCAAAGACCTCAATGAATGGGCGCGTCATATCTACGAATGGGGAAACGACAAACGCGGGTACGACCCAAAGAAAAAGTAATCAATACTTGTTTAATCAGCGTTTGATTCTTATCTTTAATCAATAATAAAATCCAATCATCCCTATGCTAAATCACAATAAAATGCTCGAGTACCTCGAAGAGGTATGCAACGAGTTCGGCGTAGATAAAGAAGCTCCTTTGAGTATGAGTAAGAAGCGCGTGAGCAGTGAGCCACGCCAAGTATTCTTCCTCGTATGCGAGAAGAAGGACATCCCTATCTCATACATACAGAAGTTTTTAGAAGAGCAGACAGGCTCCTCTCCTCTACACTCAACCATCATATACGGCAGAAACAAAGCCAAGGTTCTGTGTAAAGAAGACCCTTACCTATCGAGTTTTGTTGAAGGTATATGACCTTCAAGAGATATACGAGTCGGCACAGAGAGACAGATATGCTGTCAGGCTCGATGGATTCAATACCGAGGGGATGCTCCTCTACGGTGTCAAAGTAGTCAAGTCCAACAAAGGCAAGGCTATCACAATCTACAATACAATGCGTCACGGAGAGTACTACGATGAGATTACAGACTCGGAGTACAATCACTTCGCCTTGAACGGATGGCGACTCGGTGTTTACAACGTAGCTATAAATAATTACAAGAGCAAGATAGAATACTTGACTCAAAGGATAGCTGAAGATGACAACGAGAGACCACCAGTTACTGCTTCATTGCAGTCACAACTAAAATCAACTGAAATTAAACTCAAAAAAATACAGCAGAAATTATGGAAAACAATTCGTACAAAACCCTCAGCGCAGTAAGCGTAAAAGAAAAGGTGAAGAAGAAAGGTCACCTCAACTACCTCCCTTGGTCACACGCGTGGCATATCCTCAAGACACATTATCCAACCGCACAGCGTACGGTCTATGAGCACGAGCATACGGGGATGAACTACTTCACGGATGGCAGCACTGCCTATGTAAAGGTTGGTATAACGGTCAACGAAATCGAGCATATCGATTACCTACCTGTGATGGACAACAGGAACAACAGCGTCAATATCGAGAAGGTAACCTCTCGTGATATCAACGATACCATTATGCGGTCTACGGTCAAGGCGATTGCGCTTCACGGATTAGGCTTGAGCCTTTGGACAGGCGAGGAAACTGTGTCGGAGCCGACACAAGAAGAAGCTCCCAAGGAGAAGAAGCTACTCAAGCTTGACGTGGATGATGAGAACTGGGATAAGGTGCTCAAGTATATCGTAGCCAATAAAGCCAAGGGGCTCGACACTATCGTAGAAGAGATTGGCTCTAAGTACAAGCTCACGGCTTCTGTGAAGAAGGCTTTTAAGAATGCCATAGCAGATGCTAAATAAGCTCACCAAAGCACAGATAGCTGACGCTATCGAGCGGCTTCGTGACGACCACGACTACTATGGCTCGTTTGGTAAGCAGTTCATCTCTAACTCCGACGTTGGTTCTCTCCTGAGTAACCCACTTGAGTTTAGGGTCAGCCGACCTGATAACCAAGCGTTCGCGAAAGGCAGGTACTTCCACCAATCGATACTAGAGCCTGAGAAGGTAAAGGATTGGGAGTTCGTCGATAGCTACTCTCGCAACACCAATGTATACAAACGTGCGGTAGAGGATAGCGGTAAGGAGGTCTTGCTTCTCGAAAAAGAGAAGAAGGAGATGGACTACTTGGTGAACGTTATGATGACCAACTTCGAGCTGTACGAGCAGATTTACTTGAACGATAACGTGTTTGAGGTGCCAGGCGTTCAGCAGTTCAATGGTGTGTGGTGGAAGGGTAAAGCCGACATCATATCCAAGGACTGTATCATCGACCTAAAGACCACGAGCAACATCAAGGAGTTCCGCTTCTCCGCGAAGAAGTACAACTACGACAGCCAGTGCTACATATACCAGAATATATTCGGTAAGCCATTGGTCTTCTATGCCATTGATAAGAAGAGCGCACAGGTGGGTATCTACGAGCCTAGCGATGCCTTCGTACGTGGTGGTGAGGAAAAGGTAGAGAGAGCACTAGAGGTATACGAGCAGTTCTTCGGAGAGAATGCTACCGATGACTTGAAGTCGTATATCATCAGAGAGACATTATAAACAAAGCCGAGCTCTATATCCCCGATAGGGTGAGGTTATTAATTTGGGGAATAAAATCATATCTATGTCAGATACAATTTATGCTGAAGGGTTCAATGTATATGAACCACGCAAAGAAGCGCCCGACTGGGTCACAGGTAACGTAGTAGTACGTGTTGAAGATTTCGTCAAGTTCTTGGAAGAACACAAGAGCGAACGCGGTGAGGTACGCTTCACGATGGCTCCACGTAAAGCAGGTGGGTACAACCTCTTGCTCGACACCTTCGTTCCTGACCCAAGCAAGGGCAAGAAGAAAGAAGAAGTGGAGGAGTCTCCGTTCTAAGTTGATACCATAACGATAGGGGGTTGGGGTGTCTGTTCCTCAACCCCTTTTCTATCGACTTATGTGTGTAGACTTTTTTTCCCTATATATATATATATATATACTACTACTATATATTTTTTTCTCCCACAAAACAGTAGTAAAGTTAACATTCTTAACACTACCATTGATTGTCAGTTAGTTAGCTCTGAATTGGCTACATAAACTCAACATTTCACTACATAACTCAACACTTTTATGCATCAAATCACCATATTTCGCAATATCCAAGATACATCCACCCCCTTCCATAGGGATGTACGTGTGGTATTAGACAGGATTCGAGATGGAGCAAACCCAAACGGTGTAGCCATCCCCACCAAAGATATCGTCAAGAAGGTACGCGCAGAGAAACGCAAGGCCGAGCGCAACGAACTCAAGAAGCAGCTTCCTGCCATTTGCTTCAGCGGAACTTTCACCAAGCGATTGGACTCCGCCATACAGCAGCATAGCGGTGTCATATGCCTCGACTTCGATGGATACGAGAAGAAGAAAGACCTTCTGTCCGACAAGAAGAAGCTCAGCGACAGCAAGTACAGCTACGCGGTATTTGTTTCACCCAGCGGTAATGGTCTCAAGGTATTGGTCAAAGTGCCTGCCGACATAGACAACCATAAGAACTTCTTTAACTCGCTTGAGAACTACTACCAGAACCCACACTTCGATAAGACATCGAAGAATATAAGCAGGGTATGCTACGAGTCTCACGACCCACTCATCCATATAAATGACAACTCCAGCCTATGGGATAGGATTGATGAGATAGAGTACACGCCTATCAATAAGCATCTGGACGCGCCTACCATACCTATCACCGATGAGAACAAGGTGGTGGAGCGTCTGGTCAAGTGGTGGGAGAAGAAGTACCCTATGGTCGAAGGGCAGCGCAATCATAACACATATGTACTGGCGGCAGCGTTCAACGACTTCGGTATCAACCGCTCGCTCGCTGAGTACGTCTTGGCTCGATACCAAGGTGAGGGGTTCAAGGAAGAGGAGATAAAAGCTACGGTGGCTTCAGCTTACAACCAGACAGCTAACTTCAACACGAAGTGCTACGAGGATGAGGACAGACTCAACCAAGTCAAGAACAAGCTACGACGTGGTGTATCAAAAAAAGAAATCCGCTCTCAACTAGAAGACTTGCCGATTGAGGGCGGAGTAATTGACTCGGTCATAAATTCTTTAGAAGAAGAACAGGCAAGCCATACCTTTTGGGATAAATCAGAGAAAGGTCAAATCAAGATAGTGCACATACTCTTCAAGGATTTCCTCGAGGAGAACGGATTCTTTAAGTACTGCCCCGAGGGCAGCAAGAACTATGTATTCGTTCGTGTAACCAACAACCTCATCGACCATACCTCTGAGAAAGAGATAAAGGATTTTATTCTTGAGTACCTCCTTGAGCTCGACGACATAGCGGTATACAATTACTTCGCAGAGAATACCAAGTACTTCAGGGAAGAGTTCCTCACCCTTTTGTGTTCTATCGATGTGTTGTTTATAGCTGACACCAAGGATAAAGCTTACTTGTATTACCGTAACTGCGCGGTACGTATCTCAGGAAAAGATGTCAAACCAATTGATTATCTTGACCTAGGTGGTTACGTTTGGAAAGACCACGTCATAGACAGAAACTTCTTAATATGCGAGATAAAGGGATGCGATTACACGGTATTTATATCCAACATATGCAACGGAAATCAGGCTCGAATTACCTCAATGGAGAGCACGATAGGTTATATGATGCACGGCTACAAGAACCTCAGCTACTGCCCCGCAGTAATACTCAATGACGAGGTTATAAGCGACAACCCAGAGGGAGGAACAGGAAAAGGTATCTTTATGAATGCCCTTTCCCAGATGAAGAAGATGGTCGTAATTGACGGCAAGAGCTTTGCCTTCGAGCGTTCCTTTGCATACCAATTGGTATCGGCAGATACGCAGATACTTTGCTTCGATGACGTGAAGAAGCACTTCGAGTTTGAGCGTTTGTTCTCAGTGGTGACGGAGGGCTTGACCCTTGAGAAGAAGAACAAGGACGCTATCAAGATACCGTTCGACAAGAGCCCCAAGGTGGCCATCACCACCAACTATGCCATCAAGGGTAGCGGCAACAGTTTCGAACGCAGGAAATGGGAGCTCGAGCTACATCAGTTTTATACGAAGACATTTACCCCGCAGGACGAGTTTAAGAAGCTTATGTTCAGTGACTGGGACGACGACGAGTGGTGTAAGTTTGATAACTATATGGTCTCTTGCTTACAGATGTACATCAATAAAGGGCTGGTGATAGGCCCTATGGTCAACAACAAGAAGAATCGCCTAGGGACTGAAACCTCTCACGAGTTCCTTGAGTGGTGTGGGCTCGTAGAGAACAGCGAGCGTAACCAATACCTCGAGGTGGGGGTCAAGGTATACAAGAACTTCTTGTATGAGGAGTTTATAAGGGACTACCCTGATTACGGGCCTAAATCTAGAGAGTCTCTCTCAAGGATTAAATTCTACAGGTGGCTAAACAGGTACAGCAATTACAAAACTGGTGTAAAGCCCGAGGAAGGTAGGGACTCCAGTGGCAACTGGATGCGTATGCGGTTCTCGCACGAGCTAGAGGTTAATACCAAGCTGGACATATGATACAGCTACGCGACTACCAAATAGAGATACGCGACAAGGCGGTTGCTAAGATGCGTGACTCGGGGTGGTGCTACTTAGCGATGGAGGTTAGGACAGGAAAGACGCTTACGAGCCTGTCTATTTCCGATAAGCTAGGTGCACAGAACGTCTTGTTCCTTACTAAGAAGAAAGCCATCTCGAGTATAGAGGCGGACAACGCTATGCTCGGAGCTGACTACAAGCTACACGTCATCAACTACGAGAGCATCCACAAGATACCAGAGGTCCATTGGGATGTAGTGGTGTGCGACGAGGCACATACGATGGGTGCGTTCCCGAAGCCGAGCAAGCGAACGAAGCAGGTGCGAGCGTTATTAGCGAAGCACAGGCCGTATGTCATACTTATGTCAGGCACACCAACGCCTGAGTCTTACTCAGCTATGTACCACCAAGTGTATGGTATACCAGGGAATCCGTTCTCTTACTACTCGAACTTCTATAAGTTCGCTAACGAGTTCGTCAACGTACGTCAGCAGAGGCGCGGACTGCATATGGTCAACGACTATACGGGAGGCAAGGAGACCATCATAGACGCGGTCAAACCGTACACGCTGATGTATACGCAGAAGGAAGCGGGGTTCGTGGTGGACACCAAGGAGCACGTGCTTCACGTAAAAATGTCGGACTCGACACAAAAAATGATAGCTAAACTCAAGCGCGACAAGGTGGTTGAAGGCAAGGAGGAGGTGATACTGGCTGACACAGCGGTCAAGCTGATGCAGAAGGTACACCAGATGTGTTCGGGTACGGTCAAGTTTGAGAGCGGTGCGTCGATGGTGTTGGACTACAGCAAGGCGGAGTTCATACGTGAGCGATTCAAGAAGCAGAAGGTCGGTATCTTCTATAAGTTCAAGGAAGAGCTCAATGCTTTGAAGAAGGTGTTCGGAGAGGACCTGACTACGGAGCTCGACGAGTTCAACGAGACAGACAAGAACATAGCCCTTCAGATAGTGAGCGGTCGCGAGGGGATATCGCTAAGGGAGGCCGACGCCTTGGTCTACTACAACATCGACTTCAGCGCTACAAGTTATTGGCAGTCAAGGGATAGGATGACCACCAAGGACAGGCTCAAGAACGATGTCTACTGGGTGTTCTCCGAGGGTGGTATCGAGAAGGATATCTACCAAGCTGTGGCGCGTAAGAAAGACTATACGCTCAAGCACTTCAAAAGGGATTTATTAAGTTTGTAAAGACACATACAATGACTGAAAAACAGAAACAATTAAACCGAATCAACGCAGCAAAGAGGTGTAGTTGGCCATTTAAAGAAGGGAGTTATGAATATCATTTTGATAAATTTTTTGACCTTGCAGACCATTTTGCTGTGTGTAATGATTTTGAAGCCGATGAGTATGCGTTAACGACAATGGAACTTGAATTAAAACTAATGGAAGATGAAAGAGCAGAAAATTCAATCCAATCGAATCAAGGAGCTCGAGGCTGAGGGGTACTACGTCCTGAAGCTTATGAAGACCAACAAGAACGGCATCCCCGATATACTGGCTTTGAAGCCAGGGGCTGACGTTTTATTCTCGGAAGTTAAACGCCCGAAAGGGAAGGTCTCTCGCTTGCAGGAGTACCGATTAAAAGAGCTAGAAGGATATGGATTTAAAACAGAAGTATACAGAGGATAGCGAAGCGGTATTCGTGGCAGAAGAGGGCTTCCTCGAAAGCATAAAGGGGTTATTCACCATCTCAGAGGCGATGAAAATATGGGTCAAACTCGAAAGCTCAGTTGTATTCTTGCCCATTCGAGACCTGTTCCCTCAAAAAGCAGGTATGGTATTTCACGACATAGAAGGCAAACCTACCTTTTTAGAGGTAGAGTATATAAAAGAAGAGCCCGAGTGGGTGGTGATGGTTGATATTAGAAAAGTAGATTCAGATAATTACCTAGATAAAATTTTGTCAAATGAGCACATCCCATTTTGAAGAGGAGTCTAGCAGGCTAAAGGCTATAATAAACAAAGAGCTCAATATTGATATAATGGAGAATACTCGTGAGCGCACACACGTGGACTCGCGGATGCTATATTCTCTTGTATTAAAAAAACGAGGATACAGTTATTCTCAAATAGGAAGGTCTATTAAAAAAAGCCACTCAACTGTAATACATTACCTCAGAGATATAGATGTCGTGATGTCTCAGCTTCCTGCATTACGTAAGACATATGAGAGGATAAGTTCATCGCACAGCGTAAAGTATGACCCCGTATATGATATGGACAGTGTAGAATTAAGGAGTTACATATATGAATTAAGAGATTCTATAGATTCTTTATCTTTACAATTGAAAGAAACAAAAAACGACCTCGCTGTATGTGAGAACAGCAGTGGTCGTCTTTCTAAAATCTTCTATATCCTCAAGGCGAGAGTGCCAAAGGGAAAGGAAGATAAATTACAATCTAAACTAATCACACTCATCAATGGCTTATAACATAAACGACATTGACAAGATTTTAGGATTCAAAACCTGGACCGATAAACAAAAGATTGACGCGCTTTTGAAGATAGATTGTTCTATGTATACCCGACTGGGCTCTGACTCTTTGAGAAAAGAAATAGATGAAGTCCATAAAAGTTCACGTAAGCTCTATCAAGCAATCAAAAGGATTAACCCTGAAGAGGCCAAAATACTACTGAGATAGATGAGCAAATGGGACGTGGAAACAGTAAGAAGAATCAACCATATAAATTATGTGGTTGGAGAACTCCACGACCTAGTTGACGAAATATATGAGAGCTTTGTAGATGAGGACTATCAGGAGTTGAGGGCCAGCGTGATGAAACTAAATCAGCGTCTTAATGATTTAGGAGATTCAACAGAAGATGAGATACAGCAATGAGAAAGAACTTTACAGCGCCCTTCGGCAGCATCTTATACCCGACCTGTTGTCTTACAAAACACAGTACAGCACGTACGATTGCTTCAGTGAGGACCTAAATATGCAGATAGAGTTAAAGTGTCGGCGCCGACACTATGACGACCTGATGATAGAGCGTAGTAAATGGGACCGACTGCTACAGGAATCTAAGACCAACGATACCCGCTCCATATACTTGAACTCAACTCCGAACGGGGTATGGGCGTTCGACCTAAACCACATAGATAAGGTGGGGAATATGGTGTGGTCATTTAAAACGCTGCCAGCTAAGACCCACTGGGATAGAGGTCAAACCAAGAGGAAAGAGGTGTCCTACCTGCATATATCTATGGGCAAGGACATTACAGATATGCTGCTATGAAAAAGGAAATCATCAACTTAATCGTCGTGTGCCTCCTTAATACGGCTATACTGTACGCTCTCTTCTCTCTGGTTTCATCTTTATTTTAGACCCTTCATCATCTCTTCGATGGCTTTCTCCTGCTCCTTCATCATACGCTCGAGCTCAGGGTTCTTCATATCTTCTTCCAGTTGCATCTGAATCTCGTACATTTCTGGGAAGTATTCTTTCATCTGAGCCTTTTCAGCTTTGGTCATACCCGTACTACTTCCTTTCTTATCCTTGCCCATACCCTTGTAGATATCGGCTAGTAAGAGCGACCTGATATCGCGGTACAGAGGAATCAACCCTAAGTTCCCTAGGAGCTCGAGCGGGAGCCGTTCGTTGAGCTCTCGCTGCTGACGTATACGTGCCGCTGGGTCTTTCTTCTCGTCTGCGCTCAGCGCCTTCACTCCAAACTCCGCCATTTTATAGAAAGGCCCGAACGGACCCATCAGGTTACGTATGTAATCCGCTAAGGTATTGGACTTGTACTCCTTGTCTGGCGGAACAAACGTGTACGCGATAGCGTCTCGGTACGGGTCGTAGTCTCCGTCACGAAGCTCATCTAGGAACTCTTCGTTAAGGTTCTCCACTCCGTAGTTAAGGAGACCCTTCACTACGTTACCAAAGTCTCTACCGACGATAAGACTAGTGGCTGTCGAAGCTAACGCCTGTCCGAACCGCTTCATTATATCCTTCTCGTCCTCTTCGTCTCCTAATCCAAACGCTTGCTTTAGCCACTGGTTTAAAATAGTGCCAGCCAGAGTATACACTACCATACGGGTGGTAACAGCTCCGAGGAGTGCTGCACCTTGACGTTTAGAAATCATACCGTTACCTAGCATAGCGTTCACTGCCGTCCTCGCTGATATATATTCATATATCAAGAATCGAGTCATAAAGCTATTGAAGTTATTGAAGAACTGGAGCAGCGCGGTTTGCTTAGCCTTGGAAGGATACTTCCCCCTTAACATACTCTTAAACGGGTTGTCCGCAGCACCAGCAAGCGTAGTGAGTTGGTCTGCTGTATCGGTTGCTTTGTCTAGCGCCTCTTGATTAGCCGCCATATAAGCTTCATCGTTTGCAGCTATCTTATCGAAGTCTGGCTTCTTACCTGTGATTTCTACAAAAGCATTCTCAAATGAACCAAACCACAGAGGTCGTATAACAGCCTTGTCGGGATAAGATATCAATGTGTCAGCGATAACCTCGACTCCTTTCTTTGCGGGCGATAACAACCCGTTGTATATCTGAGTGGCTTTATTAAGGACATCGCTTTTAGCTCTTCCTCCTTTATCCCCAGCCTTTTCCCCCAGCACCGAGGTGTCAATCATACGCCCTGACAAGATTTCATTAGGATACATCCTGGAAATCTGAGTGCTCTTAAGGTTGCTCATTACATCGATACCAACCGCCCCAAGGACTGTCTTGTTGGCTCTACCAACAGCAAAATCTTTTGGCGCGTATATAGCTGCGAACGCTAAGTTAGAAGCTCCCTCAGCCATTGCACGAGTCCCTGAAGCCAGTACCAATCGGTAGCCCGTCTTCTTTACGTACTGAATAACATTCTCAAGCATAGTGCTTTGACTGAAAGTACGTGTCAGTAGGTCGTCGAGCGTTAGTTCGAGCGCGTTTTCGACAGCGTTTACTATCTCGTTCTCCTGCTTCGTTACATCGCCACGCTCCTCCAATAGCTTCCTTGTATCTGATATGGTCTTTCGTGATGTACGGATAGGCTCAGTCAAATAGAAGTCCGTCAGCGTAAATCGAGAGCCGCGTGATACCGAGCTAAATACATCGAAGTTAAGTGGAGTGGCAGCCCCTGTACGCTCAATCAAATTCTTAGCCTTGGTAGAAGCCCTCATTGATTGGTTGTAAGCCTCTATGATAGACACGTCTGCCGACCTATCCATCTGACCACTCGTGCTCAACACGTTGTGGTGCGCGTATTGGTTGAGAGCGTCAACCCTTCGGCCTCGTATCACAGCGCCAGTAAACACAGCCTTACTACCCATAGACTTATTGATGTCTTCCATAACGGCAAGTGCATTACGCTCTGCTTTATTGAATGAATCGTACAGCTTCTGGGAGTCAATCTGTTCTCCACCGAAATCGTCGAGTATCTGCTGAAGCATCTCTGCGTCTTTGCCCTTGAAGAAAGACTGTCCTTTATTGATGTGGTCAATGGTAGCTCGGATAAAGTCAGCAGCTGGGTTTACTTGCTTGTTGTCGGGGTTAGCCTCGAACTCACGCTGCAACATATAAGCCATCATCTTGTACGAAGACATACGTGCTTTGTTGGGGTCGTTCTTAAACGACTTCATCACCGCCTCTTGCGCATCGGTCAGTCGCTCGTCGACCCTCTTCATCTCCAAAGAGAATGTATCATAAGCCTGCGCTAGCGGCTTGAAGACAGCGTCGTAAATACGCGTGGTCTGGAAGTCACCGAACACCTGGTCGATATAGGCTAGCGGGTTGCGCTTGATACTCTCAAAGAACTTATTGTTCTTGGTGATGCCAGCCTTAATCTTACCTACGAAAGTAGACACAGGGAGTGGCACAGCTTTAATTATAGAGTCAAGCAAAGACTTCGCCCTATTCGAAGCGTTCATTGTCTCGGCGAGTCGCTGAGCCGCGTGGGTTACGAAGCCGTTGTTGATGTTGTCTATGACGGCTAGCAGCGTCTCTAGTTGCTGGTTGCTGAGCCTATCGATAGCCTCGGTACGCATCAGCTTGGAGAGCTGACGAGCTAGGGTTCGTTCCTCTTCCATAACGAGACGCGAGACGTTGACCTTGGCAGCCTCAACCGCCGACATAAGCTCAGCCCTTTCCTCGGCCAGCTCCTCCTCAGTCTTAGGCTCTTTCTTTGTGGGTTCTACGATACGGGACTTGTACTTACGCATCACAGCAGCTTCCTCTAGAGAGATGGTCTGGTCGGCAATCATAGCTTCAATGGTAGCTGCGTAGTCTACCTTGCCGTCCTTGATGACTTTATTCTCGTAGTTCGCAAATACCTCGGCCAAGTCCTCAGCCATAGATACCTCTTCGTATACCGCGTTCAGGATTTTATTAGCCATCTCCGTTACGTCGTTGATGTCTGCAAGTGGGAGCACCTTCTTTGCAGCACCCATCATCTCAAGGAGATTTTGATAGTCCTCAAGCATCTCCATCGGTATCAACGTAGGGTTGACATTGAAGAGCTTAGTGAGGGTATCACCGAGCACGTCGGCAACGCCAATCTTAGACTTTATATTCTTCTTGGCTCGAGGAAGTAGCTTCTTGATTCTAGCAATCTTCGCTCCGTACTCCGCATCGGCAAATATCTTAGCCATATAGTCCAAGAAGCTATCGATGCTAGCGGGGTTGAACAAGTCCACTCGACTAAACCGACGCAGTACAGAGCTCATCTGATTGGCAGTGATGACACCACCCTTGACCATCTCCTTCAGCGACTTAGTCAGTTCGTTACCCGCCACCACCAAAGCTCTAGCTGTGGTCTTAGCGGTCTTAGCGACAAGCCTCAGCTGCATCTTGAGCGCCTCTTTCTCGGACAGCGTCACCTTCTTGACGTCTTTAATGTTTCCAAGGATACGCTTCGCTGACGGTGCTCGCTTCTCTTTCTTATCGAATTTAGCGCGTACCTCACGTATCAACTTCTCTCTGTGGATATCCGTGGTATCCTCGTAGAGCTTAGTGCCTTGTAGGTAAGCCAGCGCGTTCTTAAATTGTGTGTCGAAGTCGACACCACGCTTCTGCGACTTGGTGATGACCCCGTCAATCTCCTTCATCACTCGGGCATACACATCGTCTAAGGTCTTGATGGCCTTGTCGATATCTGCTGTTGGCACACCCTTGCGCTTGAGGAAGTCTTTGGTTGCTGCGTCCTTGAAGTTATTGTCTCGCGCCTGCTGCACCACCTCACGTACCGACTTCTGCTGACGCGGAAGCGGAGTAGCGATATCCTCCAACTGCTGACGAGGGGCTGCGTCTGCTTTGATGTCATAGATGACTGTGCCGTATGTTGAGTTATCCATACGAGTACCTACAGCGTTTACACCCTCGAATCCCAGAGCTTTCATCACCAGAGTAGAGACAGAGTCCCCAAACGCAGGGTTACCATCCTTCGTTAAAGCCTTTGTTACTTCTGTTGCTGCGGCTTCTAACTCAGCTTCACTTATGACACCCATCCCCGCTGCCTTAGCTACCTCTTCAATAAAAAAAGTAGGCACCGCTTGCCTCAAAGGTTGTTTTTTTAATTCATTAATAGCCTCAACTTCATAATACTCATTATATTGGGTATTGATGTCTTTTAGCGCATCGTGAAGCTTCTTAGTCGCCTTAGCCAAGTTGTATTTATCGATGTCAATCTCAGATACATCCCTAGCGTCGTACTCGTCTGCTTGCTCTTTAGTTCCAAAGAAGTAAAACCCTGTTCCAAAATGACCAGTTCCTCGGCCAGACTGAAACATCCATCGAGGCTCAGCTTTATTTTCTAAATCTCCAGACCTAAACACCCTTTGCTGCCTGTCTAACGGAGTGTCAAGCTCTTTTGCTGTCACGTCCTCGATAACCTGCTGACGAGGGGATACGCCTTCTTCAAGGTCCGACGAAGTGACGTCTTCTTTGACGGATATTATTTTGTCTTTGAGACGCTTGACTTCGGAAGCCTCGATATCATCTTTATTAAGCTCCCCTGCTCTTTGCTCGATAGCTTCTCGATTGGCGGTGTTTCGCTCAAGCTGTTTACTTCGTCTTGCTTCATCTTCTTTAATTTCTTTTTTAGATACGCCCTGTTCTTCTACTAATTTCTTGGCAGCACTCTCATAATCGGGCTGCTCATTGTCACTGGTCTCAACCTTCCCTGTCTTCGTACTTTGGTCAGCCTTGAACGTTTGGTAAAGTGCTTTCTCAGGATACCAGTTTACCGCCTGCAAATCTGCAATCGTAATATCAATATCGTAATCGTTCTTGAGCTTAGCTTGCAACTCAGTAAAGACCTCGTTGATAAACTTACGCTGTGAGCTGTTACGAGGGGCCTCGGTTTCAGCGCTTACCTGCTTGCTCAAGTTATTCCCAGCCTTACGTACCTCGTCGAGCTTAGGGTTAGACTTGAAGGTAGCCCTCTTCTTGAGGTCCATACTAGCCTTTTGAATCTTACTTGACAGCTCTTCAGCGGACATCTCATCCCACCCAGGAATCATCTCAGAGAGCTTAGCAGCGTTGCGTTTAGCTAAAGCTTTAGTAGCTCGGTTCAAACGCTTGGTACCTGCGTCTACTTTCTTCTGGTCGTAGTCAAGGAGGGTTCCCGTCAATCGACCGAACTGACGCATAAACCACCTGTCCATAGTAAGCTGGTTGAACTCGCCATATAGATTCATAAAGAACCCATTACCAATCTTAGGACCGAAAATAGATGCTCCGTACACCTCTTCATCAACAGCAAATCCTGGAAGGAGCGGGGTCTTCTTGCCGTCCTTCATATACTTCAAGTCGCCCGCCCTGTACTTCGTAGTAAGGAATGCCGTGAAGTCAGCCATAGACATAGACTCCAGTGCTTTGTTGGTGAATGCTAGTGTAGATAATATACCAGCCCTCTGGTCTCCAATGGAGTAAGTGTCATCAAACTTGCCGTTTTCCTTGTAGTATTCGTACTGCCGATTGGCTTCTACAAAGTTGTCGTACACCTTGTTCCCGTTCGACGTAATGGCCAGCGCAATCTTAAAGGTAGATGCAGCGTCTTTGTCGGTAGCTAGCTCAGGGTGTAGCTTCTCCATCAACGACATAGCTCCTGTGATACGAGCGTCATACCAACCCAAAGCGTCAGGGTATGCTTCGATGGCGGTGAGCGTCTCGTTGAGATACGCATCAACCAAATAGTTTTTGAGCCCTTGGTCGGTATTAGAGCGATTGTCCTTTACCCCATAGCGTTCCTTGATGAGAGGGTACACCTCGTTATCAAAGCGCTCTTGTAGGGCTCGCTTGAACTCAAGCTTATTAGGGAACGAGCTCTTATCTGCAAACTTCAGAGATTCCTGTATAGATGTAGCTGCATCAGCCACCTGCTGACGAGGAGCCATCCCTTGGTCTAGCCTTACGATATTCTCAGGGTAGAAGGTAGCTACAGAGAAAGCTTTGTCTCCTTCGTACACCTTGGTTCCATCGAAGCCAGCTTCCTTGAACTTTTCTACCAAAGCCTCTTCATCGAGGAGCATCCAGTCGATACCCTCCGCTTCGTCAAGTACGTCTTTGACCCAGTTGTTATTGTAAGAATCGGTAGCTTCGTCATAGTAATCGGAAAGGTCAACGACACCATCCTGCACTTCGATAACGCCGTCCTTTTCTTTTACGTAGTAGTCGGTTATGATTTTAGCAGCCTCGTCGATATTGTCCTCAACTAGCTTTTCAAACTGTAGGTTTACGGGGATGATATTATCTCCGTACTCCCGAGCCTCCGCCTCGTCAGGGGTGAAGAATATAGCAGGCGTCTTCACTTCGTACTGAGACATCAGAATTGTACGCGTTGACTTCTGCGGCTCGAACTTGTCAAACTTCTTGTCCGTTCCGTGATAGAACGTCACAGGTTTGCCGTCCTCCTCAGTAACCACCTGCATACGTGGTGTAACGGCATCGTCCGAGATGATATTTTTATTTACCTTGTCGAAGTTCCATACGTTAACGGTACTGTGTTCATCAATACTACCCTTGCCTACTCTATATGTAGCCCCATCATATCCTAAAGCTTTAGCCGTTACCTCAGCAATGAACATCTTCTGAGCATCAGAATAATTGTAAGGCTTATCAATCACATCAGTGTCAGAAGGTAGCAAGTCAGGAGACATAACCGTTAACATCTCAGCCCAGGTCGGGTTAGCCCCTTGAATGTCTAAATCGAGTTCGTTTATGTATTCATACAGCTTCTCTATCTGGAGACTAACCTCATCCAAAGCTGCAACTTCTTCATTGAAAGCGTCCCTAAGTGTAGTAAATTCTTCTTTGCTAATCTTAGAGTCAGAGTCAACTAAATTCATACTACTTCCGTCAACAAGGGTAACCCTTCGGCCATATCGAGTCGCGTACACAGAATATGTTGTAGGGCTTTCGGCTTTGTCTACAAAGTAGATACCATATCCTAAAACCATTCGCCTCAGTTTTTCAGGCATCACCTCTTGGACATCGACTGGGCCAAAGTGAAACATAACGCCTTCATTGTTGAGCCTTTCTAACTCATCAAAGTCTTGAACGTATTCCTGACTCCTATTTAAAAGGTTTTCCTCAGCAGCTTTTTTCTCCCTTTGCTTACGCTTGAAATCCCTGACATCGCTTTGCGCTTGCGCCTGTTCAGTTGGAGTGGCTTCAGACAGGATATCACCCATAACCTGCACGTCAGCCGCCTCGATAAACTGCCCCTTGGATACCTTGCCCGATATGGTGTTGAGTAAGTCGATGACCTGCTCGTCTCTCTCTAAGAACTCAGGGCCGAAGAACTCATCTAAACCAAACTTAGTGTCGATGCCCACTAGCTTGGCTAGCTTACGCAAGAACTCCTTGATTACATTCTTACTTGGCTTGTCCAGCGTACGGTACTGCGACGAAAGGATACCCATCAGCTCGGCGAGGTACTCTTCATCTTGGATGACAGGTACGTCCTCATACTTAGCTACGAACTTCTCGATAACCTTAGACATCTCAGAGTTCGGGTCGACCACCTTCCGAACCGACTCCAGCATATTACGCGCTATCACCAACGCCTGTGGGTCGGTTGCAGCAGCCTCCAATAGCAATGCGTGGAAAACCTCGTGAGGAACAGTCGATAGGTCAGCGATGCTGAGGTTGATGTGAATGGTCTTAGTTTTGTCGTCCTTTACGTAAGCCCCTCGAGCTCGCTTGCCAGCAAAGCGTTTGTACTGACCTTCTGTTTCGTGAAGTACAATCCGTACATCAGGGAACTGCTTCTTCAATGATACCGCCGCCTTCTTAGCTATTTGCTTGATGCGGCTTATCTTTCTCTCTTCCTTAGCTGTCTCCGCCTTGTCTTCGCTGAGTTGCTTGCGGTTGACTACTAAGTTGTCATCTACCTTATCTACACCCTCTATCTCTTTATCACTGAAGAAATCGTCGATGTCAACCTGCTCTTCCTCCGTCACCTCTTGTGTCGGTTCCGACACAGTTTCAGCTACTGGCTCAGGTAGTGCTACGTTAAACTTATTGGCAAAATCTTTGAGCTCCTCTAAGGTAATCTCCCCATCTAATAAGTTCTGCCAAATATCACCTACAATATCTTCAGAACCGTCCGACATATAGAGCCTTACGCTACCTCCTAGTGAGTAATTTATTGAATTTGAACTTGTAAGCGAACCGTCTGACTTTATCTTTCGTAACGAATTAGCTATAGCGCGAGTATTATTATTACTTGGTCGGTTATATATTATATCGTCAAATATTCCTTGGACGGCATCAAGCGTGTAACCCTCAGCTTTTAAGCTTTTTCTTCTTTCCCTTCGATTTAAATCTTCCCGACTAAAGCCCTCCTCTTGTGTCGGCTCCGACACAGGAACGGTCTCTTCTACCGCGACTTCTTGCGTCTTAGGCGTTAGCACTACTTCGCCTTCAAAGCGTTGACCATCTTGTTCGAAAATCACCGTCGCGGAAGCTCCAGACTCGCTCTCCCTTACCTCGGTGACAGCTACTGGCACAGCGCCGTTCTCCTGAAGACCTTCTGGCACATCAACCTCGTAGATACCACCCAAAGCCTCTTCAACGGGAGTAACCTTTGATGCGTTTCTTTGCTCAGGCGACCTATCGCTCCTGTTAAAGGTGAACCGAGTAGTCTTAACGCCGTCTTTCTCGGTGGTGGTTTTGAAGAACTTTAATGTCCTTCCTTTCTTGTCGGTTGTAGTAACCTCTAATTCAACCTCCGCTCCTTCTTCTACCGCGACCTCCTCTGTCGGCGCCGCTTCTGCAACTTGGTCTTCGGCTTCAACCTCTGCGGTAGGTTCTCCGATGTCGGGTACTCCTTCTCCCATCGCTTCGCTACCTCGGGTAGGTTCTGGTGCATCCACCGTCTCTGGGCTTGGCTCTTGAATGGCATCTGTTTCTGGTGTTCCGTATAGTATCTGGTCTAACTCCCTGTTAAGGCTATTCAGCTCTTCTTGCTGGCGCTTCACAAGGATAGGGTCTTTCCCTTCAATTTGTTCCTGTAAGTCTTTTCTCCTAAGTAAGATGCCCAGTGAACGTTTCTGCTGTTCCAGAGTCAAGTCAGATGGGATGTCTCGATTAACCGCAATTACCTCGTCGAGGTTGTCCATTTGTTCCTGAGCCTCCTTCTTACTTATTTTACCTTGGTTAATTTTAGACTTAAGATTCGTGTAAAACATATGGCGATAGCTCAACTGACCGCTATCCGTTTGTTTGCTTACGTTTTGAAAAAGCTCAAACGTAGCGTCGTCCATATCAGTAAAATCCTTCTTAGAAGAAGAAGTGGCTACTGCATTTGGAACTCCTAATACTAAACCACCTACCGCTTCCTGAAGTCCGCCAATCACAACCTGCTCTAATCCTTCACCAAAAGACTCAGGAGTATCAAACATCTCCTTTTCTTTAAGAGCATTGTAAATTTCTTTACCTGTTATATCAGCAACCTCTTGAGCGAGACCAGTCTCAAACTCAGCAAGGCCACCAGCTCCCACCTTTAGCAGGCCCCTACTTATCATACTGTTAACCTCTCGGTCTACAATATCGTTAAAAGCTTTACCTGTTACATTCTTAGGAGATTTCTTAAGTGCCTGCATCAGTAGGCTATTAAGCAATCCCTTTTGATTAACTACGTTTCTAAAACCAATGCTTTCTAATGCACCCACTACAATTCCAAGCGGTAGCTTGAACATAGCTTTTTCTTTTTCAGACACATCCTGAAATTCAGGGATGCTAGCCATCTCCTCTCCTAGATGACTCGCAACCTGACCATACATAGCCGCTGTACGAGCCGCCCACCCGCCTGGAACCAACATAGCTGGTATAGACTCTGCCAAACCTAGAAAAGCACCTCCCCAAAACCCCTGCTCTTTTAACTGTGTCCACTCAGGTGTGGTTTCCGAATCGCCTAACACATTCAAAAGTCCATTACGAACAGCCTCAAGCTCACCACCTTTCAGCTTCATATTTTCAGAAGCAGCGTATTGAGAGTATCGGTTCACAGCTTTTTCTACATCGATAGGCTCTCCAAACTTTCGTTCTTTTTTATAGTCATCAACAACTTTGTCTCCAATTTCATTTCGAATATCGGAGTCTATGCTAGTCATAAAACTCAGGAACTCAGCTCTGGTGGCTTTAGCTCCATCCGTTCCGTAAGGAGGGGTTATGCCCCTTCGTTCAGCTTCCTCGGTAAATCGAGACTGGTAGTAAGCAGGGTCGGTGGTCATCAAAGGTATTGCACCCGTAACCTTATCCATTGCTACGTTGTACGCTTCTTCAGAAATCCTTCCGATACCAGTTAACACTTTATTCCACAAACCTCCGCCCCAATCACCTCTATTAGCAAGCATAGACGTGTACTCTCCAGCCGCTTTATCAAGCTCTCTACCTTGTTCCTTAAGAATCTCATCGTTCTGACGTAATCCTTGAGCTTCAATATCTAAATCCCTTCCTCTTTGTAAAAAATCATTGTACCCCTCTGGGTCAGCTGCTACTGCCTGCACGTCATTTACAGGGAAAGCTTCAGTAAACTCGGCGTCAAAAATACTTTTTCGCTCCACGTAAGACAAGAACTGATTGTTGATGGATTCTTCGGCGTCATTAATTTTCTTTACGTTAGTGTCGATTTGCTTTTGGGTTACAAACTTACGAGGAGCATCCAACCCTTCCTGTCGGTTTTCTCTCAAAAAGTCTTGTAGCTTTTTTGCTTCTGACTTCTCTGTTTCAGTGTCCATATCGCCAGTAAAACCAAAGCGCCCTACACTTAGGAAAGACGGAAGCTCCATAGGGTCAAGGTCTACCTCTATGGTTTCCCCGTTAGATGCGGTTACCTTTAGCGCATCGCCTATGCTTGTAGGCTCTACCTCAAATCCGTATGGCTTAAATACATCGGTAAGTTCTTGAGCCACCTGGTCCTCATCACCTCGGTCAATAAGTTGAGGAGATACCATAGCCATACGCTCCTCAAAGAAGTCAGGCTCAGCAACCGTTAAGTCCTGAACCTCCTCCTCGACGACAGTCTCTGCAACAGGTACTTGAGGCTCTGGTGAGACCAAAGAACCAGGCTCCGATACGGATGCCGTATCTTTTTTTTTTACAGCAGAAAAAAGCTCAGGGAACTTAGCATTAACCGTATTGTAATCATAGTTGTTCGCCTCAGCTGTAGCTATGTAATCCTTTAATACCTGAAGGTCATACCCAGATAGCTCTGGGAACTTAGGCATTACCACGTCATAATTATAGTTGTTAGCCTGAGCCGTAGCTATAAAGTCTTTTAATAACTGTTCTTCCATATTATTATCTTACTACACCCCCTGAATTACCTCCTGCCGTCAACCCGATTTCTACCATAGCATTTAAGTCTAGCTTGGACTCGATAAATGACTTAAGAGCCTCCGCTTGCGGTCCCGATTCAGCAGAGTTTTCCTTTGTGTCAAACTTCTTCTTAGTTCCATCGGGAGCTGTTACTGTTATTCTATTGAAACCAGGCTCAGCTTCGTCAATGCTAAACCCTAATTTAGAAAGTATAGGGGCAAGTTTTGGAGCGGCCTCTTCCTCTGATAATGTAAATATATCTTCAGTAATCTGTCCAGACAACTGCTTGTATGTCGCAAGCGGGTCCTTTCTAGTCGTTCCGTAAGAAAATGACTTCTCTACATTAGATGTGAAGTCAGGTCTTAGGGGATTCCAGCTAGCATCTCTAGCTATCCTATCGTAACTCTTTCCTTTCCCCGTTATTAATCCAGCGGCACCTACAGTCCAATCCCTTCCGTTCATAATATTTGGAAGACCATCTACTTCTTGTCCATCAGAGAAAGGAAGATTTACCGTCTTGGTTTCGTCTCCATCTTTAACTATAAGGTCAACCCCTGCATCAGTTCTTTTTGCGCTTTGTATGTTAGGGTTTATAGCAACTAAGGATTTTAAAGCACCGTCAATCTCGTCAGGAGTTCCTGAGTATAAAACACCTACCGCATTCAACACATCTTCATCTTGTTTTTGACCCTCCCCTTTAAGCCTGTAGAATGACTGTGCAGCCCTATCCTCTGGCATAGCTGTCTGCTCCTTGTCAAGCATATTAAGCATCTGCCCACTTAAGAACTCGCGAGCCTTGGCTTTCATATCATCAGTAACTTCTGGCATAACAATGCCGTCGTTCTGATTCTTCATAGCTACATTGAAATTATCGCCTTTCTGCGTGGTACTTTTCCCGTCAATGTCATAGCCATCGATGAGCCCAAGCTCTTCGAGTATACTTACTACGCGAATGGGATTGCTATCAACAAGGGCTCCCACTTGCTCGTCAAGCGCTGTTTGGAATCCAGCGTCTTGGCTAGAATCAGAAAGGGTTAGCACACCTTTTTTACGAACTACCCTTACGTCTTTACCGACTCCGTCTATCCAACTTTGCAGGTCTGGTGAGTAATCATACCTGTCATAACGAGAGCGCATACGGTTGGTAATGCCTTCAATGCTACTGAACTCGGAAGCGTTTTTAGAAAGACCACCATCTTTATCAAGCATACCTATGCTAATCTTTCCGTTGGTAGGATTCACAAACGCCTGTGTCTTAGACCAGTTCTGAAACTTATTGAGCTGCTCCTGTACTGCCCCCTCCATACCGACTATAGACTCATTGTTTTCAATGCGGTCCATTGTCTCCTTGTAATACTGTTGAGCATTTTTAGATACGTCCTGCAAAGCGCTGAAGCTATCCTCTACGTTCTGTCGGTTGACAGTAAACTCACGAGGGTCAAGAAGACCAGACTTGAGCAGTCTGTTCTGAGACATTAAGTACTGAGAGGCGTCAGATGAAGCGTTTAGAATCCATTCATTGGCCGCTTTGTTTTCCCCCTGCGGAGCATCGGACAAGATATCTCCTGTAGCCCGAGACGAAGCGTCAATGGCTTCACGTTGTTTCTCGCGGTCAGCCTCCTGCTCCCTGAGCGTATCAACAAGGTTGGTGGTAATAGCACCCCAGTCGACCCTGCTCTTCTCGTCTCTCTTTACGTACTTATAGTAGCTCATT
>Ga0209336_10000325_pt1 | contig 24775 bp, 32 predicted proteins | sample LinPmetageLP32_FD_184042 | JGI IMG/M metagenome (GOLD analysis project Ga0209336, IMG submission 184042) | Marine viral communities from the Pacific Ocean - LP-32 (SPAdes) (version 2) | ecosystem: Environmental > Aquatic > Marine > Oceanic | place: Pacific Ocean | collected 2009-08-23
GAAAACGTAGCCGGCTACCGGTGCCACGATCCAGGTCATTATTTGATTGAGGAGTTCCATCAGCGTGCGCCTAAGTCGTAATAAATACTTCTAATGGGCAGCCTTTGCTTCTTATCAGCCTCGAAGTAATCGAATATTTGCTTTTCATAAGGATATTCTTGAGTTGCAGATGGCAATATATCAGATTTATCACCTGATGCACGGTTTTGTACATTTCTCGCTTCGACCTCTCCAGCGTTACGATAATATGCTTCTACTGGGTCATAAGAAACTTCTTTTGCGCTTTCGATACGTTTCAAAAGAGCCTCAAGCACTCCGGCATTTTCACGAAATTTGTCGCGCTGTCGTTCAGTGCGTTTTACTGCATTTTTTCGATCTTTAGCGCTTGGTAACTGATTAAAAGTATCTTCAACTTGCAAGCGCTCATATGGCCTTAAATCTTCTAAGTGATATTTTTTCATCAAAGAAGCTGCGTTAGCCACCCAAGCGCTTCGATCCGCACCTTTTTTTTGAGGCATTACCCCAAGCTGACCTCTTATCCTATCGCTATATTTGTACCAATCACCTAAACGGGGCAAGTCACGCGGCTTTTCGCCCCCTTCTCTAGCTCGATTGATAATAGCATCTAAACTATCTAAATAGCTTGCAGTATAGAGCGGGCGCAATTCCATGCTTTTTTCACGATATTTTCCAGCTTTTGAATAATTTTCCGCATACTGCGAGCTTTCAGATAATTGTCGTGCAAAAGATTTTGCTTGAGATGAAGAAAATGGGTCAGCGCCTAAAAATGGTTTTTCAATTGAGCTACCACGGCCTAAAAAACCTTCATGGTCCTGAATGGCATGCTGAACCTCATGCAATAGTGTTGATTTAATCTCATCCTCACCTCTGTCCGAAAGCAAACTTATGCTTTTATTTCCACGATCAAATTGGCCGCGCGCATTTAAATCATCTGTTAATGTTACCGGCATATTTTCTAAAAACGGGTAAGCCTCAAATAGATCAGGATGGTCTAAAACTTCATTTAAATTATAGGTGCCGGTATCTGTTTTTTTTAATTTTGAAGCTTGATCTGGTATTTCAAAGCGCAAAATATTATCGCCCCCAATAAATCTCTGAGTTTCCTCAAATACTTTTCTAGGGTTTACGTTATCTTCCAACATTATTTCAGCGTTTACCGCCTTGTTAGACTGCATATCAGAAAGATTTGCCATCGGTCCTGCGAATACGTTTACCGTCGGCATCTCGCCAGGCTGGTTCATGCGCTGGATAAATGCCTCATAAACATCAGATCCGACTTGAGCCATACTATCGCCAGTGCCGGTCAAAGTTTCCTGGATCGCCTTTGCCGCTGCAAGAGCCGTCTGAGGGCCATAAAGCTTCACAATGCCAGCTGGTATAGCAACGCCAGCAACATTAACCATAGCGCCCACATAATCGCCCTCACCAGCCATTTGCATCGCATCGAGCGTGTCACCGACCGGATTAAGCATATCGCCAACCTCAACCACGTTCATGGCCGCTTGGCGCCCTCTGGGGCTCAGAAACTGGCTGGCATTATCACCGATATTTTCTAGGATGCCGTACAGCTGGGGAGTAAAACCACCGCGCTTTCTAAAATCCTGGTAATTTTGAGCCGCGCCTGTCAGCTGATCGTAAATGCTCATACCCGCATTCCCCCGCTAGCATCCATTCCAGAGAAATACGATGGCGCCGCCGGCTGCGATCGACCATAGAGCGCGTCATACATCTGCATTTGTGTCCTGGCGTTTAAAAACTTAACGCCTGGGCTTTCAGTAAATTCAGAGAAAGTCGGGATGCCGGTATTATTTTGCGCCGGCATATTCTCATACACAGAGGGGTTATTTATTGCCGCTTTTGGATCATTTGTATCACTAGGATTTGTTGCTGTTGCAAACGGTATGTTAGGCCGCACTGGCGGCGTAAAGATTTGCGGATCTTGCGCAACATTTTGCGCAATATTCTCAGAGCCCATCGGGTTTATGCCCAGAATGTTGGCCAAGATCGAATAAGGATTACCCTCAAAATAATCGCCAGAATATCCAAAACCACCGCCGTCAAACGCATCAGTCATAAATGGAACCGGCTGCTCATGCTTGATCCGCGTGCCACCGCCAGGGGCATCATCACCGCTGGCAAACGTACCGCCAAAGATTTTAGGACCACCCAGGCTATTACCAATCGCGCTAATGATCCCGCCGCCCTCAAATGCTGGGCCAGAAGCACCAGGGCCACCGCCGTCAAACATATCTGAAAACGATGTGTAGCTTTTCTCTTTATCTTTTTTTGCCATCTAGCACTTCCATCTTTTTCTAGCAGCCTTGCCACGCTCACCCGTCCAGGATCTTGACCTGGCGCAAAATGATTTCTTCCTGGCCTTCTCAGACTTGCTCTTAGGATTAGGCGCCGGTGCCTTTAGATTTGACCCCGTTGCCTTGTTATATTTTGCGCGCCCCTTGGCAGTCAGACCACCGCCGCGCTTTACCGAAAGCTTCTCGCCGCGCCCGACCGACAGGCTTGGGCCACTCTTACGCTTGCTCATCCAAAAAACTCACACACCGATAATCTACGATCCGATAGCCAGGGTTTTTTCTAACAACCGCTTGCAAACCAAATCGCTGCACCATTTGCTCGCACTGCTCTCTTGACCCAAAAGCCGGACTGCCAACCGTCATGCACTCAGTTTGCGAACACAGCAAAAAGAGCGCACCGAAAATCATTTCTTCTTGGCTTTTTTCTTCGCCGTCTTAGCCGCAGCCTTAAAAGCCTTGGCAGTCGGCGCGCCAGGAGATCCAGCCTTGCGCATCCGCTCGCCAGATCCGGCCTTTATGCGCTTGCGCTTTTTCTGAATGTTCTCGTAAAGAGACATTACTTAAACATGCCTGATTTTTTGCCCTTGGGCTTTTTCTTAGGCTTTGGTTTCTTGCTACCGTAATTCATGCGACACCTCGCAGATTTCGCCGTATAGGCTTATTCCATCTCGACGCCCCAGATGACCCGTGCAACGCAATCGCCGCATCCCCAGAGAGGCTTAAACAAAGCGCGTCAGCCATGTCGGGGCTCTTCAACCCGCGTGACTTCATATCGCTCTTACTTTCGATTTTTATCTTACCGCTTGAGGTAAAACTATACTTAGGGGCAGAAAGTTCGCTCAATAGATTTTCATCGCGCGGCAATCGACAATCACGCGCCTCTAGCCACGCCTTCAAACGAAACCATAACTCTGCCCTCAAATTGAGGTACTGAGTGCCCATTGAGGGGCTTTCGGACACATTGATCCCCTGGACAGGCAAACCCAACTCAGTGAGCCTGTCAGCCACTCCAGCGCCCAATCCCGAACTGTCCACAAATATCTGCCCTGGCTGATCAGAGGGCGGCAACGCCTCATATTCAGCCATCACCGATCCAGACAGCTGCATCAGATCCAATTTGCGCCAGACGCGCATGTCAGTCACAACCCGACCGACACGCTTGCAAAGCACACTCGCATCGTCGCCCATGCGCGCAACATCCAACGACCAAACCGCCGTCACGCCGTCAGCCGCCTCAATGTCACGATGCATCGCGCTCTCAACCAAATGCAGCGGTATCACCGTGTCATCGTCATGCACCGGAAACTCGCCAGTGACCCTTGTCCTCCACGCGTTAGTGCCCTCGCCATATCGCTCGCGCATCTCCTCGACATATTCAGATGATACCCTCGGGCTATCCAAACAACTAACCGTCCTGGTCCACCAGTTTTTTTGAAGACGATGGTGCGTGTCATAGAAAAACCCAGAGCCGCGCGTAGGGTTGCCGAGCAAAATCGTATGGGCATGCTCGCCAGACATCGAGCCAGCGGATGCCGCAAACACCTCTTCCGGTATCCCAGAGGCTTCATCGGCGCACAAAAGTACATGATCTGAGTGTACGCCCTGCAAACTTTCTGGGCTTTCCTTCCGGCTGGTCTTCGCCGCAATAAAAGCCTCGCTAGGCGCAGCGATCAACTCGACACGATCAGACTTAACATTTAAAAGCTTCTGCAACGGCTCCGGCATCTCCCGAACCCATCTTTTTAGCTCCGCAAACAGCGCATCAAACAGCTGGCTGGATGTCGGCGCCGTTACGACAACCTTCACCGGAAACCTGGTCAGCAAGAACCACAACATCAACCACGATGTGCCAGTAGATTTGCCAACGCCATGACCGCTGGCAACGCTGCACCGGCGCTCGCCGCTGGCAATCGCATTCATCAATTCCTTCTGCCAAGGGTCAGGCTCGCAATTTAAAACCTCTTGAACGAACAAGACAGGCCGATTGCGGTATCGCCTTACAAAATCTTCAAATGCATTAATTTCCGGCATCAGTGAAACGTAGCCCCATCAGCCTCATGCATCGCCTCTAAGATTTCATCAAAATCCTCTTCACTCTCTTGCGCCAAGCAATCAGCCGCCAGGATCAGCATGTGATACATCCCCCGCTCACCAACATCACTTAGCGTGACCAGACGATCGTCCTTGCGGCATACCAGGGCAAAGTCATCAGCCCAGCGCAAATAATCCATCACCTCAGTCGCCTTCATGCTCGATCACCTCGCTTTGAACCTTACGCAGCGCATCCAGGTGCTGCGCGTGAATGTTCACCTGGACCTGTTGATTGGCCCTGGTCGTGTTCCAGCGATCAGGATCCATTGCGGAAGCGATCCACTTCCTCACAGCTATCCGCTCGCGCGCCTTGGATATCGCGGCGCTTTCTTCCGGCACGTTGTCAGCGATCTCCAGAGCGGCGTCCGCTAGCTGTTCCGCGCCCTGGCGTTGCGCCTCACGCAGCTGGGTCCGATATTCCGACTTATTGAGGATGCCGGAAAGCATGTTCCGCGATACTTGGAATTCACGGGCAATCGAGGCGATGGTGCGACCGTTTGAAATTTCCTCAAAAATTTTTTCGACGCCGCCGGTTTCCGCGATAATAGCCATAAGGGTACGATGTTTTTTCTTCCCTGCCATAAGTGATCCTTTTTTTTCAATTTACGCATAATTTTTTTTCAGCGCATTGTTTGGCGAAAATTCTGTGCGTGATTACTTGCCCAGCTTTTCAGCCAGGCACCCCCCCTGGGGGGGGGTAAAATTCTGAAATCGCCTGGAAAACGGCCGCTTTTGAAACCCTTTTGAAACCATGCCTTGTAACCCACTGATATCATTAAGACTATGTAGCATAAACAGTTACATTTGATGTCACATATACCCCGTCTCGCGTACACGCGCGCGGATTTGTGCCAATGTGCAAATCCCTGGTCCTAGCTAAACGGGATCGGATCATCAGCTGGGTCACGCTGTGGTAGATCTAAGCTAGTAACTTGAGCCGAAGGGAATGCAGCCTTCACTACACCTGTCGCTTCCCCTAACTTGCTCTTGCGCCAGTGCGAGTAATACACGCCAACCTCATGCAGTGTGATTAGCTCTAGGTCAGGCCGATCAGCTGATACCTTCGGCCACGCATCCTGGTCGAGTAAGATCGCTGCGCGCACGCCATCCACCTCGAACTCCCAGTAGCTAGCGTCTGCCCCGACAGCACCGGTAGCTGTTGCCATCTCATCCATCTTGATCATGCCTCGAATGCAATCATCAGCGCAGTGCCTTGCCTGGGCTGCATCACATGCATTGAGTGCATCGTTCAGCGCGCCCAATGCCTGGCCATACCTATGAGCCATCTCAGGCTCTACCAGCTGCACCAGGCGATCGACGCCCCACTTCTGATTGAGATGCTGCACCCAGCGATCGAAGCCGGCTATCGCCAGGTCAACCTCGATCTCTTCCTTTGTCGCGGCCGGTTCTAATAACCGATCGAACTTCTTTGTTCTGGCCTTTCCTTTGGCCTTGTACGCGCCCCTCATTTCAAAGCACCGCTAGTAAGCCTGAGATATTCATCTTCAAGCAATCTCAGGTAATCACCTATGATGTCTTTCTGGATCGTCAGGTCCATTTCGCGGTAACCAACATTCATGCCGACTTTGCCCTCGCCAGCTGTCCGATCATAATACAACATCCCCATTTCTACGATGTCATCCATCAGAAGAAATCCGGTGCATCGTAGAAATATAGAAAGCCTTATAGGCTTTTTCTATTTCCTCTACGCTTTGCGGGTGTAGAAAAAGTGTAGAATTTCTATTTTTTCTACACCTAAGAATATTCATGCTTGCCACTGATTAGCTCCGATACTCTGCCAGCATTTACCTGCCACTTCTTGGCCAATGTCATGCAGCTTTGCTTTTCGTTTGTGCGATAGTCATTAAGGATCTGATTAGCCAAGTGCCTGGTGATGCGTTGGCTTTCGCACGGCGCTCTGCTCTTCACATATTCGCGGTAGCTATTAGCGATTGCCTGGTCGATTAGATCGATCACCTCTTGATTGGCGGTGCGCTTCTTTGCCTCAACCAATAGCTCACGCACTAGTAACATATTAGACATGATGCCGTCCTTCCTTCGTTGTTATCCAAACGTGGTTTTCATTCATGGCCATCAGGCCGCTGCCTAACAGCGCGTCCATTGCCTTGTCATAAGCTGTCCGGCTGTTGGGTGTATTCATCTTACCCCTGGCGAAATCACGCAGCTGGTCAGCCTCAATGCACCAGAATGCGCCGCTCTCTGGCCATCCCGTGCCACTAGGATTGGCTTGACCGACATTGTCGGCTTTCAGCTGCTTGAAGGCGTTCCAGATTGTGATTTGGTTCTTGCCGCCTGGCCGCTTCTTTTGCTTAGCTTCCTGGGCATCCTCTTCCGACGCTGCTCTGACCACTGCCGTGGTCACCGCATCGCCGTCTTGGTCTTTTCCCAGGTCCATGCTGTCTAAGACGAAAGCAAATGGCTCAGCTGGCTCCTGGTCACGCTGCTTGGTGGCGGTTGCGAAGCTTATGCCGTCCATCTTGGTCAATTCGATTTCAGTTGATACGCTCGCTCTGAGCAGGGAATGGCCCCTAGCTCCGCGTGACTGATCCTTGCCTGAGTGGTGGACCATGCTTACATGCGCGCCGGATTGCTCTACCACAGCGTCTGAAACCTTAACCATGCGCCCCAGGTCGGTTGAGCTATTCTCATCGCCGCCAGCGAGCGCCCTGGAGAGCGTATCGATGACGATCAGGGCCAGCTGCCCATATTGGTCCTGGACCTCTTGTATGAGCGCGCCCAGCGTTTGTAGATCCTCATCGCTGTTGAGCATATCGAGCGGCGCACGCCTGACAGCAAGCGGTACGTTATTGCGTCCGTATTTTTGCTGGATTGCGTAGAGCCTGTTGGCCATGCCTAAGCCGCCTTCCAGGGCCAGGTAGAGGACCGGTCCTTGCACGGTCTTGTATCCATGCCAATCAATGCCAGCTGCCACGCAATAGGCCATATCCATCACGAAAAAGCTTTTGCCTATGTTGCTTTCGCCGTAGATCACGCTGGTCGTGCCTCGATCGAGCCATCTTTTGACCAGGTAATTACTTGTGAGGATTGGCCTGGCATCGCCTGGATAGAGCAGCTGCGAGCTTACTTGTGCTTTTAATAGTGCGGTTGCCGGTGCTTTGAGTAGCTCGCTTGGCGCCTTGGGCACGATCGGCATGTAGCCTTTGTTGATAGCCCCGTCATACGCCATCTGCACCTCACGGCGCGTCTGATCCACTGACCAGCCTGACAGCGTCAATCCATCGGTAACATCATGCACCTGGCTCGCTGACCATCCCTGGCTAACGTAGTAGCCCACCAGGGTGACAATATTGTTGTGCCAGTTATTGCCGCCCTGGATCTGCGCGATGAGATCGCTTGGGTTCACCGTACCGCGCGCCAAATCTATGTGGATGCCAGACAAGCTGGACATGTCCGGTTTTTGTCCTGTCTGTCCTTGCTCCAGAAGCGGCGCAGTTGACTTGCGAGGCACCCAGGATGGCAGTTTTGCCGGCGCATCATCGGTCTGCCATACATATGGCTTGCCGTCTATCCTGCTGGGTTCGATCAGGATATAGCCTTTGTGCTTAATATCTACCTGGTCGCACATTTCGCCAGGAAATTGATCGACCTTATCGTCCTCGAAAAGATAGTGCGTGCCGCCGGATGCCGACTTTTGTGTCAGCGTTGGTGGCATGTCTTTTCCGACCATAAATTCTTGGAATTTACAGTCAGGCTTGTAGTCATCAACATCGATGCAGACCAGGCCGCTATCAACCAGGTTGAGCCCCAAGTTAGCGTCTGGATGCGCCTCGAAGTACGCGATCAACGCATCGACATCGGTGCTAGCATCTGTGAATTTTAGCCTTGCGCCATTTTTGCGCTTGGCTGGTTTTTTGCCGTCTGGCTCAACCGGAAATATCTTCCAGCCCCGTTTTGTGTAATCTAAAATGGCTTCTTTCATGTCCATCATTTTTGCTCATTATTATTTTTTAAAAGGGCCGGTGGGAGTGTCTGGAGAAAAACATGAGCCCACCGGCCAAGTAGCCGCGCTGACTAAACCCTACAAAAATCAGCGCGGCGCATTTGCGCACACAGGGAGGAAAGCGCGCAAATTAGAAGTAAGTTGTGCCTGTTGCCGGCGCAGCTGGCGCTGGTGGGGTTGACGCTGGCATGGGTGGCAGCGCCTGGGCTGGCGTTGCCGGTGGCATCATTCCTGGCGCGGGTGGGGCTGGCATGGCGCTGACAGGCGCAGGGGTGCCCAAGTCGATTGCATTGCGCTTTGAAAGGCTCTCAGGACGCGGCATCCAGCTTTGGACCTTTAGTTTGGGGTAAACCCAGGTTCTATTTTCGTAGCGGCCTTCAGCTGGTCCTTCATACATTACCAGCGGCACATGGCCGACCTCTGGGCACTGAGATAATTGTGGGCCCAGGTAGCCCAGCATATCCCAGGCAGAGGCGCCTGATGCCATCCACATTGCGACCTTGCCCGCCCCAACAGCCAAGGGCATTGCAAAACCTTTTTTCCAGCCGTCACCTGGCTTTGGCTGCATTTGCGAAACTGAGGCGTTGAATTGCCATTTGTTCGTTTCGCTATCCTGCCAGCCGGTTCTAAGCTCAGTCGTGTCCAAGACGAGCCCCTGACTTACATCTACGACCTCTTTGGGCTGGCCGGATAAATTGATGTAGAACACCTGGCTGTGATTAAAGTTGACGCCTGGTTTCTGAGCCCAACCAAAGTAAAGATCGGTGCCGGAGCCAGAGTTGTTACCCATATCGATATTCATTTATTTAATCCTTTCTTAATCGAATGTTTCGGGGGAAGCTTGATAAAGGGCAGAAAAAACGTCTGCCTTCATTATATTGCGGAATGACTGATAGCAGCGGATACTCGTCAAGTTTCTGTCGTAATTGGAAAAAACAAAATATGACCGCATGAATAAGTCGCTTTCCAAGCTGCGACCGTTTACGACCTTTGGGCCATCACCTGTTAATTGCATGTAAAGCTTTGCAAAAAGCGGGTGCCAATCTGTTATTGGTGCGGCGCAAAGTGTTTCAACAATCTCAACAGCTTTTTCTTCTTCAATCTTACCAGCTAAGATTGCCATCGCCGTGGCGGCACGAAAATTAGCTTTTCGCCACAACGTAGTCGATGATTTTATCGCAACTAACCTGGTCAAAATATCACCAAGCTCACTGTCTAAAAATGGCTCAATATCGTCAGCCTCAACAACAGACATCGTCATGGCTGCGCGCAGTAAATAGCTAACAGGCTGCACTACGTTTTTATCGGCTCTCAGGGCATCTGACAGCGATCGAGATGCGCCAATATCAAGCACGCGATAAACATCTTCATACCGCGCATCAGGAATTATTGAAAACTTAACTTGGATCGGTTTTCCGGCTGCGACAACGCCCAAGCACCGATGCTGCCCATCGACTAACCTTCCCGCTTCTGTAACAATTATTGGAACCGGTGTTCCCGTCCAACGATCTTTAATTATTTGGCGCGTGTATCGTTTGACCACACCGCTTTTGATCGGCCGATTTGTGTGATTGTTTCTCAATAATTCGCGTGACTTTTCGACAGTCAATTGTCCTTCATAATCTTGAAGCATTTTACCTTCCTCTGTTTTAAGTGCCGAATAATTCGGCGCGGGTTTTTTCCGCACCATTCCAGTAAAAACTGTCAGGGTTGTGCGGAACGATGGAGAGCGCATGCTCAACGCTTTCGCATGTCAGCAAAAAGTCATTGAGGCGCTGGATCTGGATTTTGGCGATCCTTAAAATTGTGGTGGGATCGCCATCTTCCAGGAATGAGAATTTCTTTGGCGTAACGTATAAAAACTTTACGACCTGGTTGCCGCGTGCGAGCGCATAAATCGCGCGCTGAAGTTGATGCTCCGCGCTCATCACGCTGGGCATGCGGCCGGTGGTTTTAAGATCGATGACCAGGCCGTGCTGGGCATAGACAAGATCGAGATATCCAATCACCTCAATCGCAGAGCCATCGTTTAGGCGTGTTGCGATTGAGATTTTATCCTGGCCAAAAGATCCGGCCTTTGCCTGGTCGAAGTCAGGCTTGCCGTATTCTTGCAGAGCCTCGACGCTCAGCCGCACAGATGGATCTATCGTCGCGCGCTCTTTGGTCGATTTGATGTCACCGATCGGATATTGTTTGTCGAAGCGCGCGTGACCCATCTCGATTGCTTGCTCAACCGTGACGTTAGTTGCCAATGCGGCAACAACAGCATCCTCAATTGCGATCCCCCTGGTCATTGCGGGGCTACCAGGAAATCTTTTCTTGGCTAGCTTTTGTGTCATCCACACGTCTGGGGCGTTCTTTGCCAGGTTGATCGAAGACGCGCTTAAATGGCCAATGCCAAACTTTTCAAAGCCGTTCATTTTTTGTGTACGCCTGTTCTAAAAGAATATCGGCCAGCTGTTGAACCTCGCATGCGCGCATCAACAATTCGTCGTGCAGAAGGTTATTTTGAACCTCTTGATCGACTTTTTGCTGGATTAATTGGCCTACGCGCTTGATGCGCTTTGCGACTTCGTCGCTCATGTCAGTAGGCTCAAGCTGACATATAAAAGGAAGAAAAGCGCAATCGCACCTAGCGCATCTTTAATCACTGTTTTTTTACACATTATTTACTGCTCTCTTTTTTTATCAACTTTTCATTACTCCAGTTTACATTTATTCGTCAATATGTATTTTACCATTCAGGCAAGAAGTTGATTAAAGTGGAAAAACAGATGCGTATCAATAAGCGCACGAAAAATTAGGCAGACACATGACGCTTAAAGAATATTTGGATTTATCGAAAAGTCGGCAGCGCGATTTTGTGGAGCTAACCGGCTTTGCGCCTGGCACTGTCAGCCGCTGGCTTTCTGGCGATCGAGTGCCGAGCAGATCCGCGATCGTTCGCATCCAAGATGTCACGAAGGGCGCTGTCACTTTTGCTGATTGGATGCAGCGAGATGACTGATTTGGAAACGATCGAGCGGCTTCAGGCTGAGCTATCAAAAAAGAACGAGCAGCTTACCGAAATGTTTGGCCGCACAAATGACATGCGCAAAAAGATCAAACGTCAGCGCCTGGAAAATGGGCGCTTAAACCAGAGCCTGTCTGAGGTCATGGCACACAACCTAGAGTTGGAGGAAAAAATTAAATGGATGACGGGTGGATAGAAGAGGCTGACGGCTGCGCTCGCTGCGACGATGGCGAGGTTTGCTTTGAGTGCCGGGATGAGGATTACGCCGGCGATTGGCGCGATTACGGGGGATATAGTGACGATGACTGATGTCGTTTTTGTAGTAATGCTGACTTTTGCCAGCTTCGATGATTGCGTCTCGCACGCGCATCAGAACAATGCATATGAGCGCCTACCAGAGCAGTGTGTGCGGGTGGCGATACCCAAGCCATCCCTGGCGCCTTTGCACAGCATACGGCCTCCACAGCGGCCGGAGCCGGCCAATGGTTGATGGCAATAAAAAAGGCAAGAATTTCGAGAGAAAGATATGCCAGGATTTTACGCTGCTTTTTGGCATGTCGATGACATTTAAGCGCGACATCGAGCAGTATCGCCAGGGCGACCTGGGAGATGTTATTTGCTCTGACCCAGAGTTCCCGTTCATCGTCGAGTGCAAGCGATACGCCAAGGGCAATGGCCCACAACCGGCATGGATCAGACAGGCTCAGAAGGCCGCTGATGAGGCAAAGAAGCATTGGGCAGTCGTTTATCAATACGACCGCAAACCGGTGCGTGTGGCCGTTTCTTTGGCCGCTTTGGCTGATGCTATGGGCAATGAAGATTTCCGCAAAGAAACGGTTTGGGAAAGTGACCTGGAAGGCTTCGCAGAGATTGTGCGCGAGATCATGGCGCGCGTGAATGAAAAGAGACAGCTGGAGAGCATCTATGACCGAACAATCGGGGTTTGATCGATTTGAACAGAGGGCTGCGCGCGTAGCGCCGGCTCTGGAAGCCTTGGATTTTATTTGCGGTGACCGCGAAAAAGATTACGGGGGATTAGAGAATTTTACGCGCCTTGCGGAGCGTTGGAGCCAAACTTTTGGCCGACAGGTTGAGCCGTGGGAAATCTGTTTATTGATGATGGATCTCAAGCTCAGCCGCCTGATCAACCAGTACAAGCGCGATAGTGTCGTGGACATTATCGGTTACGCTTGTCTGCTAGTCGAGCTTTATGATGACGCGAACAAAGGACGAGATACTCTCTTTAACCAACCAGATCGAGGCGCTGAAGCGCACCCGATCAAAGCTGATTGAGCAACTATATGCTGAGCAGCTGCGCCCACTGGTCGATGTTGAGAATAGCCGGATGCGGCGCAACATGTCGGTCTACTACGACGATCCAGAGGGGCACGTTTCAGAAAGCGCCAGGGGCAAGCAGGACAACATCGTTGATGCGGTCAAAAAGCTTGGAGTGTGCAGCTGCCACGACATCAGTTTGGAAACTAAGATCAGCAACCGATCGGTCCAGGCGGCGATCGGTGACCTGGTGAGAAAGAAGCGCCTGGTGCGGCTCCCAACCGGACCAGGACACATCAAAAAATACAGGCTTCCTAAATTAAGAGAAGTCGAAAATAAGGAGCTATAGATGTCGGCAGCAACTAAGTGGCTTGAGCTAGCAAAGATTGAGCGGCAGCGCGCGCGTGAGCGCGATGGAACATCTGAAAAGCTGAAGCAAAACACGCCTAGCGATTTTAACATGGGTGGGCGTGAAATGATTGGCACGACGAAAGAAATTATTTCATTAGCGCGCCAGGGCAAGAACACGGAGTATATTTGCAGACGCATGAATTTTAAGGGCATGAGCCGCAAGCGCGTCATCGAGGTTCTGTACCGATACAAGAGCCGGATCGAGGCAGAAGAATGAACATCAAGACAAACGAAAAGGCGCTCGACGCAATCCGGCTCTTAGAAAAGGATGGCCGGAAAGTTTATAGAGTTGTCTTAGACGGAAAGAAAATCGAGCTTGTGTTAGATAAGGGCGCCATCGGTGATGACGCCCCTGGAGAAATTGATTGGTCGTAAAAGTTTGCATTTAATTAATTACAATATTTTGCAAACATTCACGCCGCCTGATCCATCGTTGCCATAGCGATTTTTGCTTGGGCTTTTTGCTTCGATGAGTTGCAGTAATGATGCACCATTTTGACTGATGTATGGCCGGTGATAGACATAATGGCTTCGGCCGACAGACCCTGCTCTGCGAGGCGATGTGCGCAGCTGTGACGCAGATCGTGCAGCGTCTTTTTAACACCAATTTTATCTTTTACTTTGCCCATCAGCACCTGGCATGTAATTACCGGCAGCTGCTCGCCTGGATCTTTTTTGTTCACGATGATGTAATCTGACCCCGACCGATCGATTTGATTGTCCAGGCGCTTGATGGCATCTTTCAGCCTGTTAGAAAAAGGGATAAAAACCTTTGCGCCAGTTTTGCGTTGCTGGACCTCAATGCCATAGCCGGCGATCGGATCGTCGTAACACTGCGACCATTTCATCGCCAGGGCATCATTAAGGCGCTGGCCGGTGTTAAGCAGCAATTCCAGGATCAACGATGCGCGCGGATCTGCATGATCGTGAAACGCAGCGATTTCTTCGTCGGTCCACGGCTCGCGCTCTTCTGCGTTTTTTTCCAGACTTGCTACGCCCTTTGCAGGGTTGAATGAAATCCAATCTAGATCGATTGCATATTCCAGAAGAATTTTCATCATAGTTAAAGTCGCGTTGGCAGTAACCGGCTGATCTTTTCGCGCATCGCGCATCTCAATGATAACTTTGCGTTTCATTTTTTTAACCTGGACGGTTTCGCAGCGATCGATGATCCACTTAATTTTTGAGCGATATCCGGCGGCGGTAGACCCTGCCACTTTTTTAAATTTATCGCTCGCAAAATATTTGAGAGAAAGCTCGCCCATTGTTCTGCTCGACTTGCCGACAACTTCGCCTTTAAGGCACTCAGTATATTTAGCGTAAAACTCATGCGACGATGGGTCGGTTGGCAGCTTTACCAGATTGCCATCCTTATTAAAGTAAAGATAAATCTTTTTCTTAACGTAAACATATGGCGGTAAAACGTGGCCTTGAAATTTGCGAGCTTTCATAATCTTTCCTCCCTGGTAACTGAGAGTGAAGATAAGTTATGGAAAGTGAAGTTTCAAGAGCATTTTTGAAACCCGTTTTGAAACTCGCGTTTTTGGCTAAAAATAATACAACAAAAACAATGGGTTAATTTTAACTATGTATTTGTGGAAATCTCACATATAATAAATTATTTCAATAACTTAACCTAAAAAGTTTCAATAAAATAAAGGTTTTTCTGGACTATTTTTTGAAACCATGACCATAACACCAAATAGAGCAAAGTTTCCGTAGGGGAAAGAATAGTGGACGTTAAGAAAGAGCGCGAAAAAAGAGGTATGACCCAGGCGCAGTTAGCTGAGCTAACCGGTATATCACCGACTGTCTTATCTCGCGTCGAAAACTTTGATGTCGTTCCCCAGGCAAAAACGATGTTTAAAATTAAACAAGCGTTTGGCCAAAAAACGAACAAGCAAGACCCCTACTGCCAGGTCGAAGATTTAGAAACCGGAGAGATTTTTCAGTACGATCGAGGGTTTATGATGGGCTGGAAGAACCTGGCGCGTGTTGCGTGCAATTCTAGTCGGAATGAGCCCTTTGCTCAAAAAGGTGACAGTTTGTTTTTTGACAAGGAACAAACAGACCCTCGCATCGAGGGTTACTATTTATTCCGCTTTGAAAAAGATTGGGCAATGTTTTACAGCCATCCAGACATTCAAGCTGGCGATCGGGTTTGGCTTTCTTGTTTAAACCCAACAATCGATAACATGGGATGGTTCGAAGCCGACGATCTTGAGGTTGTCGGCGCCCTGGTGCACATCGGTCGTAACGTGCAGCAAAAAAAGAATACGTTTTAGCGCATCTGTTGCTGTAGCTCCTGGAGCCCGACCAGGATGCCTGGTACGCTAGCTGTTGGGGCTCTCTCTCCTGGCCGCATAGTGCGCTTAAAATATTCCTGGGCAACATTGCTCTGCAACGCTTTGTTGCGCGCCAGGGGAACCATAGCCATGCCAGCCATCGCCGTTAATGGATTGATACCTGTTGCCATGCCGGTGAGCGCACCAGCTGCAACAGGAGCAGCGTAAGGCGCCATTGCCTTTAGTGTGTTTGCCGTACCGCTTGGGTTATCAGCGCGCGTCAAAATCGTGTTACCGGCGCGATACAAATCAGAGAAAGTATCACGGCCATAAACATACGACTGTGTGTCTTTGTTTCTGGCAGCGATCGCAAGCGCAGAGGGCGTGATGTTAAACTCAACGTCTTTATTTTTTTTCGCTGCGTCCTCTAGCACCATCAGATCGCTATAGCCTTTGCGAACATCTCGATACAAAGCGATATCTTCAGTGTTGCGGCCCTTGGCGATCTGCTTGCCCATTGCGTCCTCAAGCGCAATAATTGCTTTGATCGCTGCTTTTTTTGTGATCCCGTCCTTGGTCGTAAGCTCGCTTAAGTCGCTTCTGATGCGCTGAAACTCAGATCCTCTTAGCTGACCAGCGCCGGCCAGATCGACCATCTCTTCAGCTAGCTGCTCGATGTATGGAGATTTCTCACTGGTGCTGAGTTTCTTTTTATAATCCTGAGCGATCTCAAAAATTTCTTCAAACAACTCAGTCGTGATCGGAACAGAGTTGCGCGCAGCTAACTCATCCATCGTGTCGGTCAGCGTTTTGCGCAGTTTTTCCATTTTTTCTTGGGGCATCATGCCTGGTTCAAACTGAACCCTATCCCGAAACGATGGCGGGATCGCTTGCGTAATTGCAGCATTCGAAAACTGATCGACTGCACCTTGTCGTTTTGCTTGGCCAGACCGCGTTGCTTCTTCTGCAAAGGCAAGGCTGCGCTGTCCAGTTGCCTGACCAGCTGTTGGCTCAATGCCAGCGTTTCTCAGCGTGTCTACGGCCTCTAATCGTCTAGGATCGACCTTGCCGCCGGCCAGGGCGTTCTCTGCGACATCTAGCGCCTTCCCGCCAACCATCAGCCCCGCGATTTGCGCTGGCGTTTCCAGGATTGATCCCTCAAACGCCTCTCTGCCGCCTTCTGACAAAAGTGTTGGTGCAACTACTTGCTGCAACATTTTCCGCGCGCCGCCACCAGCACCGCCAGATGCAACCAATTCTGATCCGGTTTTTAAGTAACGACCCGCGCGGGTTTGCGGCTGAAAGCTTGGATCTGTGCCGGCCAAATATGGTGGCAGCTTTTCACGCACTTGGTTAATTGCAGCTGTCGCCTCTGGAAAACCAAACGCGCGGTTATCCGCATCACGGCTTCCCATGCCTAGCCGGTCCATTCCCATCTCGACAGTGTTTGTAAACGCACCAGGAAGCCCAATAACTCCAGCTAGGGCGCTATTAATCCCCGAACCTATAGCCTTAGTCAAATCCTCAAATACGTTTGTGTCAGGCGCGTCTGGATCGTCTATGCCCGTGACCGTAACATCAACACCGGTTTTTTTCATCGCCGCAATATATTTGCTAGCAAACTCTTCGTCCGACATCGCCTGGATGCGTTCAGTCTGATATTTTGGGCGCTTGCGTAGCTCGCGTATTGAAATTTCCATTATCCTAAATCCGGTTCAAAGCTTGGCATTTCTAAGGCTGGTCGGTCACCCCTGGAGATCATTATTTGCAATTCCTCTTCCAGACGTAACACTTGTGATTGTAAGTCTAATAAATATTGCTCTAACGCACCTCTGTAGGCTGGTGGATCTAACTGTCTATTGACATTAGACAAAGCTTCGGTGGCTTTTTGCCCTTCAAGTTCTGTAATTTGACCGCCACCTTTCAATCCAGCGAAAGCTGCTAAAAAGATTTTCCCAGCTAGCTGGTTATGCAAAGTTATAAATTCTTTTGCGGGGTTGTCGGCTCCAAAGGTTCCTAAACCCCTTGCGCCGTTTACTGTGCCGGTAGCCGCCGCCATGCCTGAGTGGTTGTATAGCTTGGCAATTAATGCCTTCGAGCTATTAAACATATTGGAAACGCCTTGAATGGCGGCGCGCTGGTCTACAATTTGAGTTCCTTCGCCTTTGCCTTCTGCCTTTGCTTTTTCCTTATCTCCAGCTTGCTGATTGTCAAATGCCTTTTCAGCTGCGATAGCTTGCCCAATTGCAACAGGATCAGTAATTTCAACGCCGTTATTGTAATACTTAGAGGTGGTGTCTTTTAATGTAACTTTGGAAAGGCCACGACCAAATTCTTTTACACTTTGCACTGCGCTGCCAGAAGCATCTTTCTGAGCATAAATGCCAAGTATTTGAGCAGCGCTCCCACCGGCCTTGATGGCAGCTGCCATACGGCATGCGTCTTGCTCGCCGGCTTCACAACGCGCATCCAAAAGCTCAATCGTTCTATTCCGATCGACCTTACCGACATTGCTGCGCGCCGCTGCGCTCTGCGCGGTGATAAAGCTTTGGATTAAGCTTGGACCATCTCCACCGGCGCCCAGGGCAGCGACATATGCATCAGCGCCTGGCTTGCCCTGGAAAAACTCCATTGCCGCGTCACGCCCCTGTTGCTGTTGGCGCAGCGCCTGGCGATTTTGGATTGTCGTTGCTAAGCCAGCATCCGGCCGCATGCGCAGCTGATTAAAGCCCAGCGCGAGCCGGTCCATGTTTTCTGGCTTTAGTAAGTTGCTTAAAATTCCGCTCATCTATCTGCCTCTACCCATGCCGCCAATCGTTGCTCCCGCCGTCAGATAATCAAAAATCCCGGGATTGTATGTGCTAGACCCAGTGGTCGATCCTGTGGTCGTGCCACTTGTCGAGCTTGTCATTGGCGCGGCGCCGACAGCTGCAAGAGGCAGCTGAAGCATGTTTGCGCCATATCCGGTGATGCCGCCATATTGCTGATTTGCAGCATTGATTAATTGCTGGATGAGATTTTGCTGTTGATTACCGACATTCGCCAGATTGTTGTTAAGGGTCTGATCATAATTAAACCCTTGCTGGCTGAGCCCGCCCAGCTGATTGGCTGCATTTAAAACAGCATTTTGCTGGTTAAACTGATTGCCAATATCGTACTGCGCCATGTTCTGCGCATTTTGAAACCCAGCCATATTTTGCTGCGCGATCATTTGGTTTGCCTGGCGCTGAAATTCTGCGTTTGTCTGAGCCTCTGCCACGCCCTGCCTGGAGCCACCAAACGCGCCGGCGTTATCCGCTTGCGCGCCGACATTATTAAGAGCCATTTGATTAGCGCGGTTCATCGACGCCAGGTTATTGTCGATCACCTGTTGCTGATATGGATTTTGATATTGCGTCAAATCCGCGCCAGCGATCGAGCCAGGCTGAAAATTCATGGCGTTATTGGTAGCGTTTACCGCCGAATTGTAAGTATTTGCGGCGGTTGTTCCAACAGCCTGACCAGGCTGAACCATTGCTGGATTTGCTGAGTTGCTCATGTGATCCTCAAATTTTGATATTCATCTAGAAGCGCATTTAGAATGCCTGGGCTGATCGGAGCGAATGGGCCAGACGTTGGCTGCTCACCGGTGACAGGGTCCATATACATGCCGGTCATTGCATCAAATTGGCCTGGCGCTTTTGCCTCTAATTCAGCCATCATATTATCGACCACCGGCGCAGCTGAGTAACCCATTACGCCGCCGCCAAAATCTGTGGCTTTCGGCATGCCGGCCATTATGTCAGCGGGCACGCCCATGCCGAAAGCATTCGCCGTGTCAGCCGTATTTTGAAATGAAGCAATTTGCGTTGGATTAAAAGCAGCGACCGTGGGGCCATAATTTCTAATCGGGCCCATGCCGCTGATGGCATCTGCCTTTAAAATGTTGTTGATGCCCAAACCTTCGCTAAACGGGGGAACTCTGTTTACAGCCTCGCTCGTTCCCGTTTGATTTGATGTTTGTTGTGTTTGACCGCCCTTGCCACCGCTCATCTAAAAATCCAATCCTACTGTGCTCTGTATTTCTTTCCAGCCGTATTGCTTAAACGCGCGAACCCATCCGCGCCGGCCATTGATCGAGGCGCCATTGCACCCGCTGTCCTTTGCCCACTTAATTATGTCCTGGTGCATGTCGGCCAGTTCGTCCAATTCACCGGCGCCCAAAAACACATTAAGGATCTTTCGTTTTGGATATACCACGACTTCTGTAACCAGGCACCCTTTGGCGCGAGGCCAAAGCTGCATATGCCCAGAATAAACCCCATCGACGATATCCCAGAAATCGTGCGTGCCTTCGCCCTTGGCCAAAGCAGCCTCGATCCAATCTTTGCAGCGTCCTAATTCAACGTGTTTTACCATGTGCTGAGCCCCACCCGCTTCCAGATCGCAGCAGATCCATCGTGGTTACCGGTGCAGACATAAATGTAATTATTATCCCAGCTAACCATGCCAGCGACATCACCGGCCGATCCGGTGTTGGCGTTTGGTACGGCCTGTTTAGTCGCTACCTGGCGAAACGCATTATCAAGACTGACAACGACATATTTATTGCCGGCATCCCACAATATTACGCCGTCCTCAGACGGGTTGTCGCTGGCCGTTTTAAAGCCCAGCTTTGCCAGGTTCGATTGTAAGAATGAGGTTAGCTGTAAGCCCCACTGAGTGAGGTCAAAGCCGATTGGTGGTAGGATGGGTGATGGCATTATCTTCGCCCCCCTGGCACCATATCCAGGCGCATATTGCCAACCCTAAAATCAGCCAAGCGCGCGCCCTCAACGCGCATGCGCAGCTGCCGGCCGGTAAATCGCACCGGCGTAGGATTAGACGTTGTAAATGGGCCGTGGCTCGTTTCTGCGTCATTGGGATAAAAACGCGTCTTAAAAGTCAGATTTACATCGCCCTGGGTTAGCTCGTCTGGAATGACCTTCGTCACCTTTGCGACTTGCTCCCCAGCGCCAATGCTGATTGGACCACTTTCAGCAAAAATAGATGAGCTATCTACGTTTAAACCAACCTCATGCTCAAAAATACTGACAGGCCCACCAACAGCAATTGTGTTGCCCATAGCATTGCCATGCGCAGTGCAATAATATTTCAAGCTATCTGGCGCATCAGCTGCAACAACGATAGTTACTTTTGCTCCAGCTTGCCCAGCTGTTCCTGTTGTGGTTACACCAGTTGTATAAGATGCATCTGCGCTTGTCCTAAACGCAAAGGGGTGCCCAGAATTTGATGCGTCCGAAAGATCGAATACATATGTATTCCCCCGCGCAAAGCTTAAAGTCGGAGCAGATCCAGAAATATTCTGTATTGCGTATTTATTTCCACCATCGCTCACAACCGTAACATTATAATTTACAGTTTGTGCATATTCTCCAGAGAGAAATGGATAACGAAAAACGCCGCGCTGAACGCCGCTGGTCCTCGATAGATTTCCTATCAGCCAATGGCCTTCTTTGTAATCCAACGCGACATAACGATCGATTTCGTTTGCACCGCCAGAGCAATAAAACCACCAAACTTCGCCATATTGGCCGTTTGCAAAAGACCAAATTTTTGATTGTTGAGAGGTGTTGATATCACCAAAAACATAATCGTGAACATCGCAGGGGATCTCTTGGACGCGGTTTCCGTCAAAGCGGAAGAAACCTTTCTGGGCCATCCAGAATACACCCTCATCGACATCGCTCGCAGCCTTGCGTGAAATAGCGCCGCACGATGTTCCAACGCGCTGAAAGCCATAAACATAGGGTGGACCCAGGTAGCGCGCCGTATGGGCCGATGTGTCGGTTAAGATAAGCGTCTGGCCGCGCGTTCTTATGCCCTGCATGATTTGGCCGGCATCAGCTAATTCAATATCACCGGCTTCATTGGTTGCTGCCGCTGTCCAGACTGTATTTGCCTCACGATCGCACCAGCTGATTTTTCTTGGGTTTCCCCCAGATCCAAGGGCAAAAATAAATCGTTCTTCTGTAACTAACAGACCCAGATTATTAATCGGAGCGTTGGATATTGGCGCCGCGTCTGCACTCGATCCCAACTGCCACTCCAGCAAGCGGCCATCTTCTTTATTACAAGCCACCAAAAATTGACCAAAATTATCGAGCGACCATTGAGTGGCTTCTTGAGGCACTGCATTAGCATTTTGTTGAATTGGAGTGCCATAATAGCCACTTCCATAAAAACCAAAACCGTAGCCAGTTTCAACAAGCGCGCTTTCTCGACCGGTCACTAAATCAGAAGGCGTAATGTCAAATAATGTTCCGTTGCCCGTCATCGCAATTAGCTCATTATATGAGCCAGCGGCAACGTATGCAGTTTGATTGTTGGCTTCCCAAGCGTGCATTCCGCGCACGGGATTAGTACAGAACGATGCCTTGCGTTCTTGCCAGCCGCCGATCGGGCGTAAGCTGTTATCGCGCCACCTAACCAAGCTGCCATCGCGCCAGCGCCCAGACTGCTCTAGGTCAGTGCCGTTGCGGTAAAATCCGGCGGGTATATCAAGGGGAATTAGTGTCATACTGCCTCCCTTAACGTACTACCGTAATCATAACAGTATGGGGGTTGGCATAGTTGTTTCCAGATGGATCTGTAACTGTGAACGAAAAAGCAGAGGCAGATCGTGAATACACATCTATACAGGTTCCATCATTTGCTGACGCAGATGTAGTTACCCCCGCTGCAAATGTAATTGCGTAATTTGCGTCAGGCATCGCTGTGGTGAACGTAGCTGTAAAATTACCTGTTCCAGTTTTGTAAACGGTAGCAATATTTCCAGAGCCATTTAATGTAGCATTTGCACTACTAGATCCATTACTAACAAAATTTACCCAAGCGCGAACGCCATAGATAGGAGCGGAGCCTGACACATTAAGCTGGCTGTCAATCGCGCCCTTTAATTTAACTGGAGAAATAAGACTTTCTGTTGTGCCTGTTCCAGTTGTCCATGTGGAAGTTGACTGCTCTCCTAAATGACCAACAACAGTATTTGTATCGGGAACTTTAGCTTTTGAAGTACCCCCATATTTTAAAAACAACTCATTACTGTCAACTTCAGCTGTCCAGTTCTGAGTTCCCCCAGAAACCGTAACCCCTGGAGTGGTAACGGTGCCAGTAAAGGTCGGTGAGGCAAGAGGCGCATAAACGCTACTTAATCCGCTGAACTGCGTCTGAATGTTACTCGTTACGCCATCAACATAATTAAGCTCGGCGGTCGAGGTCGTGCAGCCAGTAAGTTTGTTTAACTCGGCGGCTGACGCCGTGAGAGCGCCCAGGACGTTTAATTGGGCAGTCGTAACACTGGCTCCATCGAGCTTGTTAAGCTCGGCGGCTGACGCGGTGACAGCCGTGCCATTTATTTTCAGCGCGCTTAGATTTGGTTCGACCGTGCCTGTCGTACCGTTGACCGCATCAACGATGGTGTCGAGCGCAGTATTGGTTAGAGAGCCCCAAGAATTTTCGTTGCCGCCGACAGTCGCTTTTGTGATGCTAATTGCCATGTGATTGCCTCATATTTTTCGTCATAATATAGAATATTTTTAGTTTTTCTCTGCTTGGCGGTTATCGATTGTAAAGCGCATCAGCGCCCCAAATCATAAACGCAAGGCCGGCGATAAAGATTAAAACACCAGCTGTTAAGCTGAGCCCCCAAAACATCTGATCGCGTTGCCTTGCTTGCTCTTCAAGCGCCTCTTTGTGCCGCTTTCGCGCAGCTGCCATTTCGTGTTGAACGACATTCCAAATGCCGTAGATAGAGCAAATCTCGCGCAGCTGGTTCATCGTTTCTGAATGTGCTAATTTCGCCTGTGCAATCGCAAAACCTTCTTCCTCACTCGATGTAAGGCGCCCTAGCGGCCCCTTGTGTTTGCCGCGCTCTGCCAGGTTTATTTCTGTTTCCAGCTTCGCCAGCTTGCCGAAATGCGGTAGCAAGCTGGCAATATCTTTTCCGGCCCCAATAGCCGTCGAAAGGCTGGAGCCGATTTGAGTAACCGTGGCAGCAAGCGCCATAATCTCAATCATCTTTTAAAACTTTTTAAGGATTATTTAGCGGCGATCTAGATCACCTCTCTGGCAGTGCCAGGCTAAGCAGCTTCAGTCCAAGTTTCAGAGGATTTTAGCTGCTCGGTCCAAACTTCGTCTGTGACAGAAACATCACTCCAAGTTTCTGAAATCGGGGGTGCAGATATCCATCCTCTAATTTTCACATCACTGGCTAGAACTTTAAAAATACCAGCTTCTAACACTATACCTTTTGCATTTAATAGTATGACCGAAGATCCAGTAATTTGGAAAGATCCATGATCCGCAGAAATAAATTTACCGCCTTCAAACTGAACAGTAAATCCAGTAGAAACAAAAGAACCCGCGCCAAAGCTTTCAGTAATAGATTTTTTAAGAGATACGTTTTGGCCGTTTGACGCAAACGAACCAACGTCAGCAATAAGCTTTGCGCCCGCATCAAATATAACATCTTGCCCTGACAAGGTAAACGAACCAGTGCCAGCCAATAGTTTTACGGCTTTGCTTAAACCAACAGTTTGCCCCGACAGGCTAAACGCGCCTGTCTCAAAAATCTCTCCAATAAATGCGCCAGCATCTTGACCCGTTAAAGTAAACGCTCCGACATCAGCAGTCATTCTTATTGTGCGATTTATCGTAACAGCTTGACCAGTTAATCCAAACGATCCCGCGCCAGCCTCAAGTAATCTAGCGACATTAATACTTACATCTTGGCCGTTTGTTGTAAACGTACCAGCACCAGCAGCAATCAAAGCGCCAGCAGCCAAGCTTACATTCTGACCAGTGAGTGTAAACGATCCTGTGCCGCCACTTACATTAAGCTGTTTATTAAAATCTACCGCTTGCCCAGATAAACTAAACGATCCTGTGCTTGCTAAAAGCCTAACACCGCTCTCAACGATTGCGTCTTGGCCTGCTAAAGAAAAAGACCCTACATTCAAATCAACAGATAGTGACTTGGTTATCTGTGCAGTTTGCCAAGAAACCGCAAAGCTTCCGACTTCCGCAATAAGTTTGTTGCCAAAGTTTGGATCAAGCACAGCCGCCTGTCCAGACAAGGCAAAGCTGCCAGCATCTGCTGAGATACGGACAGCCTTATTTAAATTAATGCCTTGACCAGTGAGCGCGAAGCCACCTGTGCCAAATGCCTTACTAATTCCAAAGTCTACCGTGCTACCAGTAAGGGCAAACGATCCAGTTGCCGCTGCCAACAAGTAAGCATTTTCAAAGTTGGCAGTCTGGCCTGTCAGTACAAAACTGCCTGTGCCGCCAGAAACTTTTACTGCTTTATTTAAATCAACTGTTTGACCTGTGGCTGCAAAACTGC
>Ga0209336_10000327_pt1 | contig 24672 bp, 30 predicted proteins | sample LinPmetageLP32_FD_184042 | JGI IMG/M metagenome (GOLD analysis project Ga0209336, IMG submission 184042) | Marine viral communities from the Pacific Ocean - LP-32 (SPAdes) (version 2) | ecosystem: Environmental > Aquatic > Marine > Oceanic | place: Pacific Ocean | collected 2009-08-23
GTAGTAAAAATCAGTTTTTTTGATTTATTGAGTTAATTCACAATTTTATTCACAAATGTAGATTACGAATTTCTTGATTTATGATTGTAGGCAGAATTGTAATTCACAAATCCGCCCCCCGAAAAGCGAGAAAACGAGACCGAAAAAACCAAACTATTTTTTTATCTTTCTCGATTGGGACTTTGTCTTTTTGCGTCTCGTTTTCTCTCTTTTCTATTTATATATTATATATATAAATTTCTCCCCCCCATATAAAAAAAAATATATATTGATATATATTAATTATTCATTTAATTTGTCTCTTCACTCTTGACCGAAAAGCAAAGTCATTTGCGATTGTCCGTGAGTGACTATCGGAAGTAGTTCATGATCTACAATCCTTGCCTTCAATCTTCTCAATAATATTGGGTTTCTGTTTTTCAACTGAATAAAAATTGGATATTGCGAATTAAATGATAATTCTTGTGTTCTATTTAATTGAATATTTTCAACGATTGTATATATTGTATTTTCTTTTTTACCTGATACTGTGTCGTATGACTCTACCGGCAAAGAGACAAGTTGGACAACAAATGTTTGAGTTTTTAATAAACCAGCAGAGGTTTTATCCGCAATAAATACAAAATCATTACTTGGTAAATTTGGCGTTTTATTTATTGATAATTCTGTATATCCTAAAAATGTTGCTAATGTTTGATTATCTGTTAGGTTTGCTGTACCAACTTCAACAAATTTAAAGTCTAATTGAAATGTTGAAGGTCTTGTTGGAATATCAGGAACATTCGCAACTTTCATAACATTCTCATGGACTTGGAGTTTATGTTGTAATACTAATTTTGAAGCAGTCGGTTGCGTTGGTCTTGTAGCAAATGGTGAGTTTATAGCACCGACCATATCAACCATTGTGCTTCTATCGTCTTGATTATTAATCACTAATGCGACATAATAATTTAGATTAGGATTATATACTCCAAAATCATTTGGACTTGAATCCGGTGGATAAGTTGGTGTAACCACCACACCAGTTGGGTGTGTTGTTGTAAAATGTCTAAATTCAAAAAATCCGTTTTCTGTATGGATTGTAAAAGCGTCATGGTCGTCTAAAGTTCCACCAGCAACATTTTCTAAAGTTGCGTCTGTATCTACTACTACTGTATCGCCAGTATCTGCGTTTTTATCGCCCATTATCATTTGAACCAATCCATGAGTAATCTCAAGTCCAAAAATAAAATCATTATCTTGAATACCTCTACCAGCATTAAAATTGTCTTTTGTCTCTTCGGAAACAATTCCAAATCTAAATCCTTGAAGAGCAGAAGCACCTGCTTGAAGATTATGAATTCTACAACGAGCATAAGAACCGCCTCTGTTCCATGGTAGTCTATCAATAATGAATGCGTCATCTGCTCCAGCATCTTTTTGAAATGAATTATTATTACCAGGAACAGTAACAATATTATCAGAATGAAATTGGTGAGCGTCGGCACTTTGATTCCAATCAACCAATTCACCTCTTGCTACTTCGATTGATACTTTTTGATTTATATTAGTTATTACTCTTGCTTCATAACCTGCTTCTGCTTCTTCAAATACTTGTAGATCATTAGAAGTGAATATATTTTGATTTAAGGACGCTTCAAAATTTCTTAAAAATTGAGAGAAGTTTCTCACATTATATTCCTGAACTTCACCAGGAGAAAAAAACTCATGTAAATCATGTATTATAACTTCTCTTAAATTATCAGCATCATCTCCAAACTGAAATATATATCTTTCATTATCAGGAAACAAAAGCAAATCCAGTGTATTAAAAGTAAAGTTTGTTGATTGTAATGCTACACTTGAATTGGGAGGCAATTCAAATGAAGAATCTAAATCATTATCAAATGTTCCATCATTTTCAGTTGTTGTTATTCTTAATAGTTTCGCCATCTATATAAAGAGACAACATAAAAAAAATATAATATTTATAATTAATTAAACATATGAACGGAGCAAGTAGCGGCACTACTAAAATTACCATTCGTTAATTCTACTTTCAAATGTTTTGGAATAAAAAATAGTGTCGCTATTCTTCCAGTTCCAGTCGTCGTGTTTTCGGTTTGTTGGAAAGATAATGGAATTTTAAAAAAATTTGTATCATCGGCAGACGCTAAAAATGCTATACTAACATCGGTCTTGGCGACACCACTAATTCTTATTAAAAAGAATAACTTTCCGTCGCCTTTCGGTCTTTTTGTTATTTCAAAAGAACCAGTAGTATGAGTTCCCCCACCGCTCGTGACGCTTTCACCATCAACGACTAATGTTGTTACTAATACATCTCTCGCATTTAATGCCTCAACAGCAGTTTCTATCGCCTCTGTATCAACCTTGATATTATCGAGTACAGCATCAATCTCACCTAATTTTGTTAAGGCATTATCTTGAACCGCATCAAGTGTATCAATTTTTCCTTCCATGCTTGTTAATGATGCTTCTAATGTATCAAGATTATCTGATAAATGATCTAATTTTGTATTCACTAACGCTATGGGAACATCGTCTGTCGCAATACAAACTCGTTGAGAAGTAGCGGATTTATTTCCGCTATTACCATCAACATCAGTACCAGCAATATTTAAATTCACATTTAAATAATTACCATCAACCGCATTATCTAATGCTTGAAGTGAAGTTTCCAAAGCGGTTAATGTTGATTCAATTACATCTTGCTTTGCTTCAGTTGCTCCGCCACTTGCCGCTGCCGCAGCAACTCTTAACTTGCCGTCACCGTCAATTGAGAATGGAACATAGTCGCCATCTGCTCCAAAGTCTGCTTGACTGTCCTGTCTTACACCAAGAAGCATAACGCCTTTATCTCCTGAACTATGTGCGGCATCTTCTGCTTTTACAATATCATCTATTAATTGAACACTTGTCTCTACATCGCCTATCTTTTGAGCAATATCATCTAATACCGCATTATCTGTCGCAGAAAGATTTGCGGTTACAGTTCCAGTCACGGCAGTTGAAGGAGCAGAAATCACATCAACTTGTAAATGTCCGGCACTATCACAAAGTAAATGCCTTTCAGTTCCGCTTCCGTCTGCCGCCTCATTCGCTCTTGCTACTACATGACCTATTCTATTTGTACCAGCAGCAATACTTGTAACATCAACATCTCCAATATCTACGCCACTATTCGCAGACAGTTTTCCTATTGCGTTTGTTCCTGCCGGTAGAGCAGACGCAATATCAACATTACCTATATTATTGTCGCCGGCAGGAAGTGAAGCAACAACATCAACTTGTAACTCATTACCACTTACAGCATTATCTAATAATTGAACTGCTGTCTCTACATCTCCTAATTTTTGGGCGATGTCGTCAAGAACAGCATTATCGGTAGCAGAAAGATTTGCGGTTACAGTTCCAGTTACAGTTGTTGTTGGGGCAGATACGACATCTACTTGTAATTCACTACCGCTTACCGCATTATCTATTAATTCAACCGCAGTTTTAATCGCAGCAGAGTCTGCTTTGATTGTATCCAATACACTATCAATTGTATCAAGTTTTGAATTAGTTGCGGTGTGAAGAACCTCCAACGCCGCTTGGTCGGTTTCTATTGCGGTGAGTGTTGTTTCTAATGTATCCAATTTTGATTCAACTTCATCTACATGTCCAATAAGTGTTGTCTGATTGGCGGAAGTTGCTCCGCCACTTGCTAAAGCAGAAGAAACAATATCAACTTGTAATTCATTACCGCTTACGGCATTATCAAGTAATTCAACCGCCGTTTTAATCGCAGCAGAATCTGTTTTGATTGTATCGAGAACGGCATCAATTTCTGTTAGTTTAGTATTGGTTGCCGTTTGTAATGTTTCTAATGTATCCACATTAAGATTTACACTATCTGTTGAAATTTTAATGTTTGCCGTGTTGGTGGCGATTGTATCTAATTTAGAATGAGTTGTTGTTTGGTGGGCAGATGTTGCTAAATTATGAGTATGGTCTTCTTGAATGGAGACTTTGAGATTACCTTCGCCAGTTAAAGCAGTCGGAAGTTGGTCTAATGTTTCATTTCCTAAACTAATAGGAAGTCGCTCACTTCCAAGATTTCCTAATTCTTGAAGGCAAATTTTTAAATGCCCTCCACCAGTTAGAGCAGATGGTAATCCTCCGTTTAATTTAGTGTTGGTAGTAGCAGACTCTGTTTTAATTGTTGCGAGATGTTCATTTCCTCTGCGAGTTAATTCAGTATGTTGCTTTCCACTTTGTTGAGTATGAGAGACAGACATTATATTTATTCGTTATATTTTATTTTTTTCTTTTTTATGTAAAGTTGGATTTTATGATTTCTAAAAACACAGTATTCTTCGTTGAAATATCACTCGCTAAAACTCCATTATTATCTAATAATCTCACCGAAAACTGATTAAGTATTTCAGGCATTCCTTTGTGTTGATACACAATTGAACCTTCATTATAGGCAGAAGTATAATTTCCGCTTGAATAATATTTGGAAATGATTGAAGATATAAATTGATTTCTTGTCGCCTCGCCCTCAATATTATTCTTAAGTTTAGATTTAACTTCAACTTTATAATATGGATTATCTACTTGTTGATATTGATTGTTCTGAATATGATCTATTGAAAAAATACCAACTTGTCTGTCTTCATTCGCTTGTAAGTAAGACGGAGGCAATAATGATTCAGTATCGGTTTGACCAACATGTAAAGCAATATCATAAAGTTGATATTGTCCTTGATAATCTGTTACAGTATTTGCTACGACTGCGGCAGAGTTTATCGGTTTTATTTTATTATCATATGGGTTTGATGGTGTTACGGAAGGAAAGTGTGGTGTTATTCTTTGGACTATCGCACCGACACCATCAAATTCTCCGGTTACATTTACACCATCAACAAGATTAAATGGAACACCATGAACGGCAAGTGTCTGTCCGTTTCTGTCTTTACATAATGTCGCACTCGTAACATCAACCGTAAGTTTAGTATTTCCTTCCTGAGAAAAGTTCATTCCTTTCGCATAAAATAAATCTGCCGGTTCTACATCGGTGATAAAGCAACCGCTATATTTATTTACCCAAAATCTCTCGCTTGTAGGTCTTGCCGGAATAGTAGGCGGTGTTAAACCAGGAGTTGCTATAGGAAGATGAGGAGCAGCAATGGCGTTTGTAAGTTTTGAGCGTCTATATTGTCTTACTTGAGAACTACCACCTGTTCCATCAGACAAATCGTAGAGAGGCGTGTGCATGGAACTTATTGAAAACTTTTGACTATCATCATCATATTCTACAGCAAAGTCTTGTGCTCCAACAATATAATTTAATGAGTTGTCGCTAAAATCATTCATTCTAAATATATCTACAATAATATCATCACCAATTTTTATAAATTCCGGTTGCTGGTCTATGTCCAACGGTTCTGTTTGTAAAGTTCTCGCAAATACAACAGGTGTTGTTATTCCTGCTATTCTATAACTATCATTCCCCCTATTTGAATCTACCGCTCCATTTGCGGCAGTAAGACTTGCCTCTGTTAAGATGGGATTTTCATTTAGTATTAATCCTCTCGATGTTGCTAAAACACCGTTATTTGATAAAAACGACGCATCAGGTTTCAATTCACCGACCGATGTTACACTACTCATTTTTTGAGAAATTAGTCTTGATAATTCATCAGGAACATATTTTTTAACTTCTAATTCAAAAGTAGTTGTTCTCGTAATTGGAATTAATGAAAACGGCGTTCCATCATTTGTTGCTATTGTTTGAAGACCCAAATGTTGTGAATTAAGTTGAGTAGCATCAGGAAGAATTCTTCCGCCTTGAGAAAACGGTGCGACTGCCGGTGATAAAATATGAATATAAATTCTCTCATCATTTTTATGAAATGGAAATTGTATTGTTGAACCTTTTATCATATTTGGAACAGGACTATTTGCTCCAAATAAATCATTTGTTAGTTTCAATACATATTGGATTCCACTTGTTCCGTCATCGCTGTGAAAAGTTGTTCTTGACCATAAAGCAATAAATTTATTTATTTCTGTGCTACTTGAGTCTTTGAAATTTAATTTTAAAAGAGAATGGATTTGTCTCGCACCAGTTCCGGCAGCACCAGGTGGATAGTATAATATTTTAAATGTTAAGTCTTGTGGTGATTGAGTTGGTGGAAAAACATTTAAACTATCAACTGCTATATTAATTTCTGATACTGCTAAATTATGCGTTGTTGGGTCGGTTGGGTCGTGTTTCATAACTTTCATCGCTACATACGGTTTGCCGTCCATTCTTGAATTCAAAGCATTCTGTGTGCTGGCGGCAGTAGTATTTGGAGCAGCACCGTTCGTGTCTGATGGCGTAAAACCAACACCAGCATTTCCGTGAAAATTTGCCGGTGTTCCAGGATCTACTGCTAATATTGGGTCATATACTTTTGAAATACATATTCGCTCTCCTCCAGTAGCAGCAGGCGTATCAATTTTAAATGTTGTTTCTAAACTTGAAGGAACATTCATCATATAAAATCCGGTTGTAATTTTACATGTTCTAAATTTATCTCCTTCATTTTCCGGTGTTACTTCAATCAATCCTTCTTCAGGAATATTGGAATCAATAAAAACTGATTTGATTGAAACTTGGTCACCTTCTTCTATTAAAATTGGTTCATCAAGTGTTACAGTATAATCACCGGTCGCATTTGAAACAGAATTTTGGTTCTCTTCTTTTAATTCAACAATAATTGTTTCAGGAATCATAGGAGCATTTTTTTTATCCATTATATATATTACTATATATATTTTAATTTATTTATAAATATTCAATTCTATAACCGCTTCCATCAAGAATAAATTGTTTTGGGACTTCCGCATAGAAATGTACATCTAAACCAAGTCCGGTATAGTTAAAATTTGCTCTTGATTCGGCAACAGCAACTCGTTCATATTCTAAATCTAAAGTATTAACACGCTCACCAATTCTCACACCAACCCATGAGGACTGACCTGTTCTTGGGTCTTGGGCATTTGGTTCAGGTCTTTCTTGGTCATGAACCACACCGAAAACATTATGAGGTGGTTGATTACCAGGTGGATCTAACCCAACATTCTGCTGATTTGAAAACGGTAAAATGTTATAGTTGCTCCAAGCATCGGCGTGAATATCAGCAATTTTTGCCGGTGAGTTAAGACCTTCGCCGGAAATTAACTGCCTACCATTTACGATAAAGTTGATTTTCTCTTTATTCATAGCAAGAGATGAGTAATCACCTACGCCTCTCACAACATTTCCGGCAGCATTATTAAGAATTAAGTTCGTTGCTTTATCGGTTGGACATTTCATCATTACAAGACGATTGACGATTTTATTTTTGTAACCATCAACTCTGCGGACGGTCTTCTGTGTCTCTGTTGGAGTAACATCGAACGCCGCACCGGTTCCGCCGAGAGCAAGAGGAGTAATACGACCAACCGCCGGAACGGAAACTAAATCTTTTTCATAAACATTCCAAACAAATGATTTAAGTTGCGATTTTGCTTTTGATTTCATGCCTTCATCTTTCAATTCATCGGCGATAAGAATTGGTGTATTTTTTTGAATAGCAGAGTTTGTATTAAGTTGAACAACTTTCGCTCGTCCATTTACATTATCCGGTTCATACTCAAGAACAACACGGAGATTGTGAAACATATTATCCGTATCAAGCACACCAATTTTATCAAGAAACGGCAACGCCATTCTGAGATCCAAATATCCGCCCATACGCTCAACAAAGTGCGGTGGGTGTGTGTTTTGTGGAAGAAGATGACCAACACCACTCGCTTCTTGTCCTCTACCTGAATCGGCAGCAACACCATCAACAACTTTATTATCATTCATGGCGTATCCAATATTATGTTTTAAAAGGTTCTGACCTACATATCTGTTTGAATCATTCCCACCTCCGCACAAATACCATGATAAATATCTATTACACTCTTCACATTTATCGAGTTCAACAGCACCGTCATAGAGAGTAACACGGCGAATGTGACCAGCAGCACCAACCGCTTTTGAATATCTATCATCTTGACCTGTCTGTGTTACACCGATATTGCCTAATCTTAAATTACTGAAAAACATACGACCTTTATCTAATCTAAATTCCGAACGGTTCTCGTTATGAACTCTTGGATCAAAAACTTCGCTTCTTAAAGTCTGTGAATATACCGACATTATATTCTAACCTAATATTTTAATTTTTTGTTTTTTATATTATTTATTTTTGTCTCTTCATTTGTTTCTACATTTGGATATTTCTCATAAAACTTCAATCCCTCAATATGATATGGGTTGTGTCTGTATCGTAAAACAGATTTACCTTTACTGCCTATTTCATATCTTCTTTCAATAAGTTCATCATCTAAAAGTTTTTGAAATACCGCCCTAATACGAACACCGTCCGTCAATCCGGTACTGAAAGAAATAATCCGTTTGAAATAGTAATATTTCATAAACCCATGATTATAACTATTTCTAAATTTCATATATGTGTTCGCAATCTTTACATTATCCGCCGACATATAATATCATATAAGAAAAATGAAAATAGGATTTTTACGAATAACTGATTTATGAATAAAATCATTTAAAGAAATATGTCTAATATTTATATAAGATGAATTCCGAAACACTTCCAACTTTTATCTCTGCTCGTCGCCCTGAATTAAAACAAAATTCAATTAAGAGTTATGTTATAATAATAAAAAAAATATTGGGCGATGATTTTAAATCATTAACTCCGCTTTACAAGCATGAGAAAATCTTAACTTGGTTGGATAAAAATGTTAAGTCACAATCAACACTAAAAAATTATGTTACAGCAATCACGGTTGCGTTAGATGCTTCGCCGAGACAAACAAAAAAGGTCAAAGAAAGTGCTAAATATTATCGTATGATTATTTTAGCAAGAGAAAGGGCAAGAAAACAATTCGTCGATACACACGAACAAACCGAAAAACAAAAAGAAGGTTGGCGAACATTAGATGAATTAAAAGAAGCAAGTTCATCACTTGAAGCAAGAGCAATTTATTTAAGTGAGAAAGATAAACCATTAAATAAATTGGAAACCTGTGAAATACAAAATTATATCATTTCTTTATTTTATGTAAATCCGCCTATACTTCCTCGCCTTGAAATCGCTAATTTAGAAGTATTATTTAATAATCAAGTTGTTCGTCCTTTTTTTGATAAGGAAAGACGAAATTATATTTCTTGGAATAAGACCGAAGAAGGCAACACGATGGAACTGGTGATTAATAGGTACAAAACAGATAAACATTTCGGTTGCCGAAAATGTATGCTTCCTAAACACATGGTAGAATCAATTGAAATGCTTATAATGAAAACAAATCCACAAATTCTTTTGCCTTATGACTGCGAAACAAATATCAAATTGTTTTTAAATTTAAGCGAGAATATGCTTGGAAAAAGAATTTCATCTATATTTAGCAAAGATGGATCTAAAACGACACTAAATACAATTCGCCATATTGTTATTTCTAATTTTGTGGATTTGGAGAAAGAATCTCAACTGGAGGACTTATCAAAACAGGCAGGTCATTCTCGGTCGCAGCAGTTAGAATATGCGAAATATCAAGCGAAAAACTAAACTCACCTTTTCCTTTTCCTAATACATGGTGTTCTGTTGTGTCTCTTATACTCGCAATTAATAATTCTAAAACTGTGGTTATATCATCAGGTAGTTCCATACCATTTAACATATACTCGTCCATACTTTGCGATAGTCCATACGCTTTCATTAAATCTTGTTTGATACAAATAAGTTTTTTATTTATATCTTTCTCTTTTTGCTCTACCTTATCAAACTTTTCTTTTAATTGATTACACATCTCAAGATAATCGTTTTCGCACATTTCAGGCATATATTTTATATCACTATAATATAATATATGGTTAAACGAGAGATTTTAAAGGTTAAAGATAAATGCGATTCGTACTACATAGACATTCCTGGTCTTCCAAACATAAACTTCAAGATTGCTATTATTGGAGCATCACAAAGGAGTGGAAAAACGACCGTCATTTTGAATTTTTTGTTAAGAGACAAATTTTATAAACAATATTTTCACGGTGATGATATTTTCTTAATTACAAATAATAAATTAGATAATAAACTTTCTATGTTGGCGGACGAAAAGGAAATTCCCAAAAGCAATATTCAAGTTTATGACGAGGATATGCTCGAAGCAATCTATGAAGAATTAGAAGATGACTTTTTAGCAAGTATTGAAATGGAAGAAAAACCAACACCGAAATTGATGATTTTTGATGATGTTGCCTATAGTGGAAAACTCAAAGATAAAACTGCTGGTATTGTTTCAAAAATTGCTATGAATGGTCGTCATGCTATGATTTCGTCTATATTCACTTCTCAAAAACTTTCTTTGCTTCAGACTGGTTTGAGAACTAATTTATCCGCCGTTATTTTATTTAGTACAAACAATAAGGAACTTGAACTCGCAGAAGCAGACTTTAATTTTTTGGATAGTAAGCAAGAATTTTTCCAATTGTTCCGCCGTGCTACATCAACACCAAACTCTTTCATGGTAATTGATTTAAATGCTCCTACCAATCAATTGCGTTATTTGGATAAAAATTTTAATCCTCTGTTATAGTATATGACCGAAGAACAATATAAAATCAAAGAAAAATATAACACCAAAGAAGGAATAAATCCATTCAAAGATGATACAAAAGAATATTTAGTAAAAAAACAACAAAATCATAAAGACTATATGAAAAGTTACTATGAGAGAAATAGGGAAAAAGTTTTGACTTGGTCTGCTACAAGAGTAGTTTGCGAATGCGGTCAGGAAGTCTGTCGTGGTGGATTGAGAAGTCACAGAAAATCTAAAAAACACGAAGAAGCATTAGATCGCAAGTTTGATTTAATTAAACGCCTCGCAATTGCGACATCAGGAGTTTCTGCCGTTGTGCCTCGGTCATTACCGGTCGTACCATCTGCGGTTTTGCCTTCTTTTTTACCACAGATTGAGAAGGAGTTGGCGTCTTTTTCGCCTTTGTCCGCAACGGAGGTTTTGGTGAAGGTGGAGGAGTTTGCTCCTCTTTAACTACAACTTTATTCTCTTCTTTTTTTGTTAATCTTTCCTCCAAGTCTGCTAATCTTTTTTTTAATGCTTCATTCTCGCTCATCGCATTTTTGGTCTTATCATTTTTTTCATTATAATCTGCTATGACCTTTGCCCTCTTTTTCTGTTCATCTTCCTTTTTTATTTTTTTTTCTAATGCTTTTTCTGCTCTACGACGAGCACTCGTCTCACGACCTTTCTTAAGTTGTTCTCGCAACTGTGCCTTTCGAGCATCTGAAAGTGGTGCTCTCTTTTTGCGTTCTTTCTTTGGTTTTTCGCTCGGTGGTTGCTCTGCTTCTTCCTCTTGGATTAACGGCATTTTTTCAATTACTTTTTCTTCCTCTTCTGGAGCAACTCCATCAAAAATCTCTTTTTCTTTCTTAACCATTTCTACAGATTGTATAGATTTTTATTTGTGTTTTTTTGTATTTATTTTGTTTAAAGGTCAATCGCATCATCACGGACATTTTCCCAAACTTGGGCGAGAGCATTTCCTTTCAAATCTCTATTTTTTGCTGCTTGTGTCCTCTTTTTTAAAGAATTACATGTTTTAACTTTCTCGGCAAAATTACTAATTATTTCTTCCTTTTGCCTAAAATATTCTGCTTCTAAAACTTTCAAAGTTTCCTTGACCGAAACACCGTAGGATAAATTGGTAGATATTAAAGACATACAACTATCATATTCCATATAATTAATCATAGGCATTTTCCTTTATATCATTTTAATTTATCATTTATACTTGTCTCAAGAGTTTGAATATATTTTGCTTGATGTTCCACCTTTGCCCTCAACTCTGTTACAGTCTTCATTAGCATTAATTGTCGATTGACTAATGTCTTGTACATTCCAAGCGTGTCTTTCAACATTTCCGCATCAGTTATTGACCGTTTTTCCGTCATTTGTCTATGGAGAGATTACATTTTTAAGATATTTAATTAGTATATATATATATACTATATATTTTTTTTTACATGGGAGAAAGAATTATATATATAATATATAATAGAGATATTATAAAAATTGTAAAGAGAGAAAAATAGCAAAAATACCGAAAAAGAGTACCTAAAATACAAAGTCCCCATAGAGAACTACAAAAAAAATAGTTTGTGTTTTTGGTGCTAGTTTTCGGTATTTTTACAGTAAGGCAAAAATACTTAATATATACACTTTTATAAGTATAAATTTTATTTATAAGAGTATAAAAAACAAAAGTCAGTAAGAAAAAAACGAGATTTTGAACACGAAAATCTCTAATTTTTCAGTTTATGTTTAATAAAAATTTGGACATTTCTACAATCATTACTACAATAATTTCTTAATTGAATATTGTTTCGCATATTTTCTATAAATTTACCTTTTCCCCATTTTCTTTTTTCTTTAGTATCTAACTGATGATAATATTCACTTGTTTTAAATATATCATAAAGGTCTTTCATTTTTATTATTTGTTTTTTATCATCAACATATTCAAATGTTTCCTTCACCCATGTAACCAAAGCATCAGTATCCAATAAGAATTCTTTGCCTCTATCTTTTACAGTCGCCGGTTCATAAACTTCAAATCCTTCTACTTGTAATAAAATATGGAAAAAGGCGGTTGCGTGTTGTGAAACCATCATTTCGTCTTTTAGTGAAGGATCTACTTTGTGATAATTTTCATCATTTTCAATTCTTTCTTCGTCATTACCAAATTCTTGAGTAAATAAAATATCAACCAAACGAGAAAGTAATGCGTTGTCTTTTCTTCCTTTGAATTCAGGTCGTGAATTACATTCCAAAATTGTAATTAATGAATTACAAATTTCTCTCGCTGATTGATAAAGTCCTCTCGTTAAAAATGTTTTATTACCGGTCAATAATTTCATCATACCGGTGTTAATCAATTCATCTTCTTCCGGTTCAGACATAATACAACATCGTTTAAATTCCAATACTGCTAAAGCAGGATTAGCACTTCCGGCAGATGATTTTTTATTTTGTGTTATTAATACAACATCTGCGTCACTACAATATTTGCCCATTAACGATTTGAAATATGCTAATAAAAGACCTTTACCGTTTCTACCTGAACCGTTGAATAAAACAAATTTTTCAATTAATATACCAATCAATCCGCACTTGAAAACAGATAAAGCACATTTGCGAACTTCATCTTCAGGCAAAATTTGTTTAATCAATCCATCAATAAATAAATGTTGTTTTTCGGTTGGTTCAATATAATCATAACCGGTATTAACTGAAATGTAATCATATTTTGTAACTTTTACCTTTTGCTTTGTTTTCAAGTCAAACGCACAATTAGCAAAACAAAAATAATAAGGTTGAATTAAATTCATTTTGTAATCCTTGTCTTCCTTTTTTACAATAGATTTAACAAATGTAACAATATTTTTAAGTTTAGATGTAGAATCAACCTTAAGTCTCAAATCTTTGTAAGATGCTACAACATCAAGCATATTTTCTTCATCGAGTTCTTTTGTTTTTTTAATACAAACATCAATACATTTCAATAATGTTTCGGATACAGATACAAATAATTGAGAATTATCATCTGTTACTTGTTCCCAATACGGATTGGTAAATACATAAAAAACACCATTATGTGATATAATATTGTCTGCCTCAATTTCTAAAAAATATCTTGCTAATCCGCCATCAGTTCCAAGAATAAAATTTGGTCGGTACTTGGATTTAATTTCAATAAATCTTTCAAGGTTTGAAAGTTTGGAATAATAGCAAACACTACCAAAATTATATGCTTGTTGCGTATCACTTTGGATTTTTTTGAATATCGTATCCGCATCAATATCAATATGATTAGGATCTCTACGAGAAAACCAAACGCAAATATCAATATTTTGGTATGTGTTCCATAATGAAAAAATCAATTTGTACCATATATGATAATTGTTGATATATTTCAAATCAATATTCTCAATAATCTCACGCTCTTCGTTAGAGATTTCATCATTAATATTAAATGTTCGTTTTTCTTGTGGTTTTTCAAGCATTTTAATTTTTCTTTTTTTTGCCTTTGTCTCTTTAGTTTGTATTTTAAAATCAGTAAATGTAGGAATATCTCCGCCAACATTATTAAAAGTCATATCAATACGCTCATAAACAAATGAATAAAGAATATCAATTCCCTTTTCAACATTTACTTTGTTGCCGTTATTATCATTTTTATCACGCTTGAACCATACATGGGGAAGATTTTTAGAGCAAGATTTAGTCTCCCATTTATTACCATAAACAGAATAAAAATAATCAACTTGTTCTTTTTTGTCGCAGTCCGCAACAACAAATCCGCCTGCTTGGATATTTATCATAATTGTATTATACGCAGGTTGTCCTTTCCTTTTGTTATTGTAATTTTCCATTAAATGTTGGTAAGTCATTTTATTCCAACCGGAAGGAGGCGGTTGAACGGATTTTTTTCCGTCCGCTTTTAATGTTTTTTTTAGTAAAATATACGGCACTTTTTCGGTGTCGCATTTATCGAGAACATTCAAAGGTTTGAGATTGTTATGAAGGCAAACTGTATTTTCCATTCTATAAATAACTATAGGCATAAATCTTTATATCGTATTAGGCATTATGTTATATATGTTATTATATTACCAAAATCACTTAAAGACAGTTAGATATATCTATATAGTTAATATGGAAACTCCTCCAAAAAAGAGTGTTGGTCGCCCACGACTTTCAGATGAAGAGCGTAAAAAACGCCGTGCTGCTTATGCGAGAAAAGTCTATCATAAATATAGCGACCGTAGAAAAGAAATGGTTGAATGTGAGTGCGGAATGATGGTATGTCGTGCTGGTTTGATTTCACACAAGAACCGGTCTCTTCACGCAAATAATATGGCGTTGATAGAAAAACTAAAAAAGAAATATGAAACATGTATTCCTATTATAAAAGATGAGTGAAAAAATAATTGTAGATAAAGACTTTAAGAAAAATAGTGCGTATAAAAGTATTTCAAACACGGAATATAAAAAACAAAAATAAAATATATTGTTATTATATAAAATGAGTGGATTCGCACAATCTTTAGATCAGCAACAAAACACGGAGTTTCAGTCGATGGCGAACAGAGGTTTTGATTTCATGACCGGTGGTTTAACTATTAAATCGGCGGCGGCAGCAGCAGAAGCAGAAGCAGGTCAATCTCTCCAAGATACTGGTTCAGGATTACTTGGTACGGCAACTTCGGTTGCTCTCGGACGAGCAGTTCTTGGAAAAGTTGCTCAAGCAAAAAAGGCAGCATCGGCAGCAAAACAAGCAGCAAGAGGTGGTGAGGACGCTGGTGAAGGTGCTGGTGATGCTGCGGAAGATGTGACCGCAAACCCATTCGCCGCCTTAAATCCCGCACCTGCTGGGGGAGGTGCTGGTGGGGCAGCGGCAGATGGCGTGGAGGTTTCGGCAGAAGTGGCGACAGATGCGTCAGAAGCAGGTTCAATTCTTGCTGGTGGTGCGGACGCAGAGGCAGTTTTGGCGGGAAGTGGCGTTGGAGAGACACCGGTAGGTTTGATTGCTATGGCGGGTGTCGGTCTTGTTATGGGCATAGCAGGATTCTTCATGCACAGACACGCAGAGAAACACGCAGATAAAACAACACCGGTTGTTCAGGAGCAACAAGCGGCGACGAATTATTTCGTCCAAAAAGGCGTTTAATAATATTTATATTTAGTATAATGTATATTTATAAATTAAGGCATAAATCAGATGTTAATGATGAAAATATTTATGTAGGATACACAAATTGCTTGTGTTATAGATTAATAAAACATAAAAATAAAAGTTCGGAAGCACCAAACAGAAAACTTTATAGATATGTAGCAGAAAATGGAGGTTGGGATAATTTTGAAATGATTGTTTTATGTAATTGTGATAATACAAATAAGCGAATACTTGAACAACATTTCATCGATGAACTACAACCAACATTAAATATGATTCGTTCTATGTCCTTGAATTCTTTTTTAAAAGAGACAAATTAAAATCATAAATTTATTATAATATTTTAACAAAAAATAAAATATTATGAATATTTATAATGTCTGAAAAAGTCCAAAAATTCCGTGCCTTACAATCTTCATTTGACGCAACCAAAAAAATGGTTGATATTGTGATCCCTGCCGGTATTGGTAAAGTGGATTTATCCAAATCTTCTTTGGTAGTAAAAATTGATGTATCTGCTGCGTCTTCTACCGCTGGTAATATTAACAATCAGTCTGCTCCTCCTGTTTTTGATAGTGTTGTTCGCATAAAAACAACTGGTATTCAAGAAGCGGTAGGCAATCCTGGTATTACACCGCATTCTATGGCGGCACTCGTAAAACACGCAGAACTCCGCTCTGCGAAACTTGGTGTAATTGAAAGCATTAGAAATGTTGATTTACTTCGCAATTCTCTTGCCTCATATAAAAAAAGTTATGTTGATGTTGAGCGAGAGTTTAGCAGAAGTAATAATGCCTCGCTCAAAAGTTTCTACAACAACAACGGAATTATAGATGCTGCTGGAAGAGGTCAGGAAGCATCAAAAGAAAGAACTAAAGATTTAGTTATTCCGCTTCATGAACTTTTTGAATATTGTCGTAATCCCGCCTATGATTCAAATAAAAACGGCGACCTTTCCATACACGCGGAAATGCGATTTGACGCAATTGACGCTGTAAGCACTCGCACAAATAACGGTGTTTTTTGTGTAGATGGCGGTGCTGCTGCTGGGAGAGCAGATGATCCGGCAGCACCGAACGCCGGTATTAAAGGCGATTTTGCTCGTGCGAATGGTGGAACTCAAGTCATGGGTATAGATACAAATAATACTTCGCATTATAAAAATCTTCAGATTAATTCAGTTCGTGCGGAAAATGCTGCCGTTGCCGGAACAACTGTTGGAGTAGCAAGACGACTTGGAACAGTTTATAGAACTGACGCACAGTATGCGGATTTAAGATCTTGCCCATTCTTTGTTGGTCAAGAGTGTTTCATAAAAACTACAACTTTATTGACTGCTGGTGGTGGAGCAGCGGCACAGGTTTCTGCTGCTGCGGTAATTCGTCGTATTGAGAGAGCAAATGCTCCGTCCGCCGGAACTGGTTTAACTGGTGTTGGGGCGAACGCACCATCTCCTGCGAGTGATGCTTTAGATTTAACATTAGAATTTAATACCTCAGGCGGTGCTGGTGATGCGAACGGTATTAATATGCCTATTAATACCACAATCCAAACACTTCAGATTGAACTTGCTGGTGGAGCATCAAATGTTGCCGCAGATAGTAATCCAACTTTAGCAGTCGCAATCAACGATGTTGAGGCGGTTGTGACGGTTGATGACGGCAACTCTGCCCCATCACCATATTCGTATATTTCATATTCGTCTGAAGAGGACATTTATTCTCCTCTCGCAAACTTCCGCCGTAATTATGATATACCGCCCAATACACGGAATGTCTTTGTGTTATTTAATCCGCAAGTCAATCCGTCGTCAATCTCACAGTCTGCTAATCTTAACTCATATCGAGTAACAATTAATAATGAAGACATCTTCGGTCGTGTTGTGAATTATCGCTCGGCACTCCACCATGAACTCGTTTCTCAAGCATTTATCAATAGTGGTGATAGAATTAAAAGCGTTGAAGAAAAAGCGTTTAGCGGTGTTGCTTCGTTGCTCGGTTCAAAAACTTTTGCTACAAATCACGGTTCAAATAGTGGTCGTGAATTAAAAATGATCTGCTTCCCATGTCCTCTTTCAGGTTCGGTTCAGAAACTTGGTTTAGAACTCAACGGATTTAATGATGCTAATCCACCGGTTGCTCAAGCATTAACTGGTCGTCATCATATTTACTATGAGCGTATTATGTCTAAATAAATAAATGAAGAGACAAATAAAATAAATATAAAAAATATAAAATTAATTTTTTTATATTTATAATATATAATGTCTTTAATTTATAGTGAAGTCCAACCTGAAAATAACGCCCCAAACGGTTTCTCCGACAATCAAACTATCAGTTTTGTAATTAAAGGTGATGGTATGAAAATGGTGAAAAACTCTATGAGGTTAGATTTTGATTTAGAAGTCGCCAAAACATTTGTCTCTGCTGGTGGAGCAAATACTCTTCTTTTACCGGCAGATAAAGTCGGTGTTAATAATAGAATTGGAGCACACGCCTTTCTTTCAGAATGTATGATTGAAACACAATCACTCGGCGTTTTAGAAACAATTTCAGATTATAACAGAGTTGCTAATGTTCTCTCTGCTGCTACTATGAGCGAAGACCAATATTACACACAGTCCGCACAGGCAGAAGGCAGACAAGCGTGTGTTGAGGCATCAAGATATGCGGTTCAACAGGTCGCACCTAATGCGTTTGTTCAGGCGAGAGCACCTGCTGGGGCATCACAAGACCAACGCACTACAAATCTTAATTTAATGGTGACGAATGATTTGCTCGGAACTACCGATGCTGCGGCGACTGCTAAAGTTTCGCCGGCACAGTTTTCTCTCAAACCATATTGTTGTCTTAACAGAGCGATTGGTGATGATGTGTCGCTCTCAAAAACCGGTTTCATTAGAGTTGAATTTACTCTCTCACGAGCACAAGTTGCTCTCATGGGCGGTGAATGCGATGCTAATTGTGGTTATACGCTCAAAAATCCTCGCCTTCGTTATTTAGCGTATCCGGATAATGGTAAGCAGGGCAAAGTGATGATGAACACCGTTGTGTCGCTTCGCTCAACCGCCAACTCGCAGTTCCATAATGTTCAAGCGAGAGTTCCGCTCCAAAATGCGAGTGGAGTTGTGCTCTCATATATAGACCAAGCGAGAGCGAGAGATACTCGTGAGGATTCTCTTGCGTTAGAGCAATATCCATCGCTTGACCGTCTTGAGTTTTTATTCTCGGATAATAACCAAAAATATATTCAGTATCCGGTGGAAGATAAAGAAACCATGGTTCGCCTTGGCGTTCAGGCGATGAGCGACAGCGGTCTTCACCAAGCAACGCTCAACCGAGTGGAAGCAAATCAAGGCACTATTCACGGTTTATCGTTTCAGTCCTTCATCGATTTAACCAAACAGAAATTTTCGGTTCAATTGACTTCGTCGTCGCCCAATATGGCGACATCTCCGGTTGATCTCCATCTTCTTTTTCTCGGAATGCTTGAACTATAATTTAATTATATCTTTTTCAAGATTTAATCCATAACAAATAAAACAAGTATCAAACCAAGAAGATTTTGTTTTTTTACCATTTTTAATAAAACTATATCTTCCATTAGGAATAATAAATTGTAGTTTATCAAAATATTTTTTTATCCATTTAGAACCTAAACTATCAATTGTACTCAATACAATAAATGGTTTATCCAAAGCGAAAAATAATTCAAAACATTTCTTTTTTATACTGAATGGAATATTGGAAAAAATTAAATCATATTCTGTTGGGTGTTCTCGATTGAAAGCATCTTTTTTTTCATTAATACAAATTTTATTTAATTTTTTCCATTCCTCAATTATCGTTCCGTTACAATAAAATGGGTCATAAATAATATTGTAATTTTTAATAAATGGTAATAAATCTTTTAATATTTCAGAATGAGTCTCATAGTCGTCGTCCTTAAACTCAACTGCTCCGCCTTTTAATCTTAATCTACTTCCGCTTTTGTTTTCCATATATATACTAAACTTTAAATCGTCGCTTAAAATCCGCAACACCTGCTCTTATTGATTTTTTTTCCCATAAAACATAACGACTTAAAGCACCGGCACTCAACGGATTAGTCCAATCCTCACGCACCTTGTGTCTTGCTATATACGCCAATCTTTTAGCGTCATTCGCACCTTCCGCATAAGTTGTAGAATTTTTCGCACCAAAATTGATGGTGCGAGTGCGACCATTTTCCAATAAGAATTTGGCGACAAGTTTCTTTCCCTTTCGTTCGCTACTTCTAACATGTAATAATTTAACCATATATAATAATATTAGAAAAAAGTATTTGAAATAATTACCTATTAGATATTACATGTCTGATTACTTTAAAAACTATTATCGTGATAATAAAGATAAATTTGAAGAATACCAACAAAACACAAAAAGGATTTATTGCGAAGTATGCGGTAAATCTTATAAATGGAATGATTATGAACGACACTTAAAAACTGACTTACATAAACGAAGAGTAATGAAACAATTAAAAGAAAGAAATTTTTAACGCTTAAATCTGTCCCATATTTTTTGATCTATCCCTCTTGCTTTACCGCCCATGATGACCGATGCTAATCTTGCTAATGCCCAACTTTCAGAAGTTTGGTTTGGACGACTACCGCTTGAAAAATATGCTGCTCTACCTTTCGCCATTATTTTATTTATTCCTGCTCGTGTAATTATTTGTTTATTTATTCTGCTAAAGTTATTTATTTTAAATCCATATTTATTTTCAAACTGTTGTACAAATGGAGAGCGTTTGCTTTCAAATGATTTCAACTTCGGTCTTTTCTTTTCTTGTAATATCGACCTTTCTTGTTTCTTCTTGTCTTCTTTTGATAGAGTTTTTGGTATATATCGTTTTGGGATTTTTCGTTCTTTTTTTGTATCCTTCCCTATTGTGATTTTTTCATAGTCCATTAGTTTATATTTAGAAAATATTATATGGTATAATAATATGAACCATTTAGAATTATTTAGCGGTACGCATAGTTTTGGAAAAGTAACAAATAAATTAGGATATAATGTTGTCTCATTAGATAGAGATTTGGGAGGAGAGTGTCCGTTAAAAAGTGGATACACTTCACCAAAACATTTTCAAGAAGATATAATGACTTGGGATTATAAACAATATCCTAAAGATTATTTTCAATTAATTACGGCAAGTCCTGTCTGTATGTGGTGGTCTTCTTTACGCAATTGTTGGATAGGAAGAAAAATGAAAGCACACGGAGACACAATAATAACAAAAGAAATATTAGAAAATGATATTAATATTTATGGGAAACCTATGGTGGATAAAGTATTTGAAATAATCAGTTATTTTAATCCTGAAAAATGGATTGTTGAAAATCCTAAAACCGGAAAGATGAAACATTATATTAAAGAAAAATATCCTGAATATGATACATTTTATGATGTTGATTATTGTATGTATTCTGATTTCGGTTATAAAAAGACTACACGCTTTTGGACTAACATAAAAGATTTTAATCCTTTATCGTGTAATGGAAACTGTCCTAATATGGTGACGATACAAACACAAAAAGGAGCAAAGCACAAAGGAACTGGAAAACTTATAAAAGCAAAAACGAGAACTCTTCATAGGTCGCCGATTGGAGATCATAATAAAGCAGTTGATCCTGAAACGAAAAAAATTCATAAAATTTCGTTAGGTTCATGGGGAAAGAAAGGAACAGAACAGACTGGAATTGGCGGAGGAAATAATAGATTAGAAAGATATAGAATTCCTGAAAAATTAATCTCATCTATATTATATAACGATGCCGTACCACACACCTGCGAAACGAGCGATGAAGAAAGCACCGATGAAGAAAGCACCTAAAAAGAAAGGATTGACTGCGAAACAAAAAAAATTGCCTATGGGTCTTCAAAAGGCAATTTTAAAAAAACAGAAAAAATAATATTTATATTATATATAATGCCTAAAACCAAAAAAGCACCAAAGATGAAACCGTTGAATAAACCTCGCAAACAATTATCACCATTACAGAAAAAGTTAATGTCGTCACACAAAAAACACCATACGGCAAAACATATGACGGAAATGAGGAAGATGATGAAGAAAGGTTTTTGTTTTGAACAAGCACATAATCGTTCTATGAAAAGCGTTGGAAAATAAGAATAATAATATTATTAATGTATATGACGAGTAATTATGTTATTGGTGATATACACAATCAGATAAAAATATTTGATGATAATTCATTCGAGTTAATTTATACTAATCCACCATTTGCTACAACCGCAAAAAAATGGGATATTCCGTTGAGATGGAAAGAATTGTTTTTAGAAATGGATAGAGTATTAAAACCAAATGGCGTTATTCTTCTTCATTCTGCTATTCCATTCACTTATGAATTAATTAATTTTAGGAAACCGAAGTATCATTATACATGGATAAAAACAAATCCAACAAATTTTTTTCAAGCAAAGAAACAACCGTTGAGACAAGTTGAAGAAGTACTCGTTTATTATAATAAAAAACATACTTATAATCCTCAAATGATAGGAAATGATGATATGACTAATAAACGCAATAACTCTTATAATGAAGAAGATAGTTATTATGGAAATCAGAAACCAAACCAAAGTAACCATAAAGGACGATTTCCAACAAACTTTTTAGGAAAGTTTTCTCGAATAATTCAGACCAAAAGTCCCAAGTCTATCCATGATGATATAACGAAAAGAATGATTTTGACTTATACAAATGAAGGAGATACGATATTAGATATGACTTGTTGTGATAGAAACAACGGAGACATATCAAAAGAATTAAAAAGAAATTATATTGGTGTTGATATTTCAGATGAATATATTTAAACCTCAACTTCTATTTTATGATTTTGTATATTTATTATTTGTCTCTTGCGTTTAGTTAATATTCTATGTATCGTTTGAATGTCTTTATGTTTCAACTCAAAGTCGGATAAAGACATTCTGTTTATTTGGTCATCATAAACCTGTTCGTTAAATTTACACGATGACTTACAAGAAAATAGTTTCATACAAGATTTTAAAAAACCCATTTATATATATATATGGATTTTATTTTGCGTCAAAATTTGCCGATAGAACTCGTTGAAAATATAATGAAAAATATTCATAATCGTTATATGAAAGATTTGGAAACAGAGATCCAAAATAATGTAGTATGGATAAGAACCGGCGAAGGTGAATTTTCTTTTTTAATTGGAAAAACTTCCAACAATCCATATTATGTTTTACGAGATAATATATCAGCAAATTTTAAATGTCCAAAACAAAATCTACAACGCATAATAAACGGTAAATATATTAAGATTAATTAATCTCACCAATATGTAAAAATGAATGGAGAACGAAAGGAGAAACCAAATGTCCAAGAGGTTATTAATAATATGTTTAGTAAAAACAAAGAGACAAAAAAGAAACCAAAAACAGAAAAAGAATTGTTTGTAATGAAAGGTGAAAAAAAGAAGAAAAAAAAATAATTAATTAATTTGTCTCTTCATAGTAAATGGTAAAGTATGTTAAGTTTAATGATATGGAATATTCAACAACGGATAGTGAAGAAGATCCAAACTATGAACCTATCATGGAGTGTGAAAGTTGTGCGGATAGTTATGAAGTCATCGAGGAACAAAATGAAAAACTTTTTAAATTAAATAATAAATTAAAAGGTTTGGAAAATGAAATATCAATATTAAGAAAAATTATTTTTAATATTACAAATGAGATAAAAACATTTTTAGATTGATTTAGAAATTCTCATCATATAGGTCATTCATAAATTTATATCCAAGTTTTGTTTTTGGGTTGTACTTCGCATTTAGAAATGTGTTTTCAATCTTATCAACTGTTTTTTTAATATGAGATAGATTGGCGTAAATAAAAAGCAACTCATCTATGTCTTGTTTTTCAATTTTGAGATTTCTTTCAAACTCTTCAATAATTTTTCGGCGGATTTTCATTCGTCCGTTTGCGTGTGTAATATCCGGTCGCATAAATTCCATACGCTTCTTATTAGTTTGCTTTGCGTTCCATTTCTCAATAATCCAAAGAAAATTAACTACTCGTGCTTTGAAAAGTTTTTTGTATTTATTTACCACCAATTTCTCTGTATCTTTATTATCAATTGCCTTGTTCCATAAAAATAGTTTATCCAAACATTCCTCGTATTCTTTAATAATATATTTTTGTTTTTCAATCTTTTTTTTTATAGAAGTAATAGCACACTCACCGTTATTCGCATAATCAAGCAGACATTCTTTTGCGGTCACACTATGGTCTCCTACACTTTTTGTAAGATGAGTTTTAAGAAAACATTTACGACCATTTATAGTTTTATTATACACCATTTTTTTAGCGTCACTAAATCTTGCTTCGTAAGAAAATCTACGAAGTTCAACATAACTCTTGCGACCTTCGCAAATATTAATCACCTTTTTAAAAATTAACTTATTATATTTTTTACCTTTTTGGTAATGTGGGGGATAAAGAACTTCGCTTTTATCCGTTAGAGAAATCATTTTTTTCATATCATTTTTTGTGGCGATGGCGAGAAGGTTTGAGACTGAAGGAAGGTTGGCGTTATTGAAGGACATTCTTCTGATATATAAGTATAGACAAATGTCTTTATATGCTTTTCAACCATATACATATATATGTCTGAAAACAAAAAAGATTAAACTTATTAAATGAATAATTAATATATATCAATATATATTTTTTTTTATATGGGGGGGAGAAATTTATATATATAATATATAAATAGAAAAGAGAGAA
>Ga0209336_10000329_pt1 | contig 24608 bp, 7 predicted proteins | sample LinPmetageLP32_FD_184042 | JGI IMG/M metagenome (GOLD analysis project Ga0209336, IMG submission 184042) | Marine viral communities from the Pacific Ocean - LP-32 (SPAdes) (version 2) | ecosystem: Environmental > Aquatic > Marine > Oceanic | place: Pacific Ocean | collected 2009-08-23
ATGATGAATCAAGCGAATAAAGCTGTAAGACTAGCTAGTAAAACAGGATCAAAATTAGAAAAATTTTTCTTACAAGGCTTAATAGATGCTGGTTATAGAGTAGATTTTCACAAACAACAAGTTTTAGGAAACACTAAGCTTGAAATTGACCTATTTCTTCCTACTATAAACATAGCGGTAGAGGTTGACGGACCTTCTCATTTTAAAGATATATGGGGTTCTGACAATTTAAAGAAAAATCAAACATACGATAGAAAGAAGACAGGACTAATATTAGGTAGAGGTTGGTATTTGGTTAGAGTAAAACAAGATAAAGATTTTTCTAAGTCTTATGCTAATATCTTGCTCAAAAAACTAATACAACAAATATCAACTATAGAATCTAACGGAAGTAATATTAAAGAATTTTTTATAGAGGAATAAAATGGCTAAAAAGCAAATCAAAGTACAAAAAACAGAAGCACCGGTCACAGAGGAAACGCAAGAGATCTCCAAACCTGATATTAATTCATTGGAATGGAACGATTATGTTCTAGGTCTATTATCAGAAGAAGAAAAAATTGCTGGCAACCCTACAACCGATGGATTAAGAAGAGTATTCGAAATAGCTTTAGATTGTGTAATTATAGACTCGACTTCAGAGGTGATACAATCTCCAAGTCCAGACAACGAAAAGAGAGCTACTGTAGTGCATTCTCTAAGCTATTTTTTAAATGATGAGTCATTGCCAGTAGAAATTAAAGCAAGGACCATAAACGGTGCTGCTGACGTCTACTGGGGCAATTGTGATAAGATCTATAGAAATCATCCTGTTGCAGTAGCTGAGACTAGGGCTGAGGGTAGGGCTCTTAGAAGAGGTCTTAAGTTAAGAAAGGTTATAGCAGCAGAAGAAGTGTCTAATGAGATTGAAGATGATCCAGATGGTATTAGTGTCTCAAAAATAACAAATAATCAAATTAATTTCATTGACGTTCTGTCTAAAAGGCTTAATATAAATGTAAATAACATGTTGACAATTAAAAATATTACAGAATCTATATATAGTGTATCTCATACAGATGCTGTCACTTTAATCAGAGACTTGTCCAAATATCAACAAAAAGTATCAGATATACCAGAAAATATTATCGGATACGACTCCTCATGGAAATAAGGGTAGAATACTATGAAAGCCAAATATAAAGTAGGCGATAAACTTGAGTTTGAATTAGATGGCGCTGGTCAGAAAGAACTTTTTAAAGAAATTGCCAGTATTCAAGAAATTTTTGGAGAAACTAAATGTGGAATATGTGGATCCGAAAATATTAAGTTCGTAGTAAGAGTTGTAGAAGACAATGAATATTATGAATTACGCTGTATGGATTGTGGAGCAATTCTTTCATATGGTCAACATAAAAAAGGTGGAACACTCTTTCCAAAAAGAAAAGATGCTGATGGCAATTGGATGAAAAATAACGGATGGTATAAGTACCAAGCAAAGTAAATATTATAAATCAAATACTTCTCCTATCTGGCCGTCAAACAGTAGTTCTCCTTCAGGGGAGTAAGATCTTAGTCGTACAACACCGTTATGGCAACTAAGGTCTCCCTGCGAGCAATCAGGATGCTGTGGTATTTTATCGCATAAACATTTTAATTCGATACGTACTTTGTAGCATCCAGTTCGATCATAGCTCACTTGAAAAGTTTGCTCAACCAACTGACCATCTGGCCAGTTATTAAGATTTAATATGCCGAAAGACGTTTCGTTAACAAAAAGTTCATAAACAGTTCTGTTACAAACATGACCGTCTCCACCACCAGCGCTAAATGTCAGAGTTCGTGTCTGGCTGCTCACCGCCTGGGATTTAGCAAAATCATAAGGTATCCATTCCCAAGGATCTTTACTTGTTAATATCTTCTCATTAGTCTGTTCTACTCCATCTGTACTCCCAAAAAATCCTCTAAAAATCATTTCATTCATCATTTTATAAAAAGGAGGAGTATCTACATATTCTCCATTATTATCTACGCATCTCCAGCAATGATATTCAAATGGCATTAAAGCATTACTGGCACTATAAGTACTGGCACCATAACTACTTTTAGCTAATCCTCCATCTTCTCCAGGGTACATTTTTTCAAATCTTTGATCATAATATTTAAGTTTACGAGAAGGCATAACTCTGAATTTCATATATACTGGTGAATTAAAATCTATTACTGTTTTAATTTGATAGTCTTCTCTTGTTGATCCTAATGCAGCGGGGCGTTCGTAGTAATCTTTCCATACCACTTGACTAGCTTTACCAGCTCCCTCTACTTGAAGGCCCATTCTGTTAAAATCAATTCCTCCACGACCACCAGTTGTGTCTTTGTTACCTATGCTAACCTCAACCATATTACTAAAATCTAGTGTAGGATCGACCGCTAACCAAGCGTCTTTAATTTCTTGTTGTCTTTTATCTGTATAAGTAATTACATGCTCATTTGTGGTTGGTGTATTTTTTTCAAATTTAATATAACCATTATCATTATCAGGATATACATAGTCTGAGTAATCTGTAGCTGACGGCACCATATTTGAGTCTAACATGGCTGCCACCCGTCTTGCGGTTTGAACATCATTATAGCTCATTTCCGTTCTCGTGGGTATTTTAACACTAGCCTCACTAGCAATGTAACAAGCATTTTCTGGATCTATATGTATCCAATAATAATCTGTATCTTCATATCTAATAACCATCGAACTAGAGTCAAAAGTGCCAGATATATGAGGATAAATATCATTTCCTGTTTTAGCTATATTCATAGCATGATACAGTTCATCTGCTTGCTTCTTTTTGGTATGTATTTGTTGTTTAATAACTACCTGCTTGCATGTATCAGCAGTCCATGTGTCTTTTTTATAACAATCATCAGGATCCGTAGATAATGTCTCATAAAAAGAGTTCAAAGCATTAATATTATCTCCGTATTTTGCTTGTTCATAAGATGTATATGGTACTTGACCTGTGCCTACAATATCATCATATGCCCCACTCATTGCAGTATAATCACTAGGGCTAAAATATGTTATTTTATTATTGAAATTCAAATCTTTATCTATAAGTATAGTACCTGTGTTAGCTATATCTAAATCTTTAATTTTGTCCGTTTTAATTTCTATAAAATCTTGTTGACTAAGTTGCTGCATAGATAAATATATTGGTTTATATACGTCGTCCAGCACCGTAGATTCATATTCTGTTTCACTAAGTTTTTCAAGCTCTTGAGATAGTCCGTTATTAATACTATATACTCCTAGATCTTCTATACTATATTTATATGCTTTAAGTTTATCTCCTGCTGTGTCTGAGTCAGAAAAACGCACATAGTCACTTTCTGAGCTATCATATATTAAGTTAAAATTAAAATATTTATATCTGTTATTTTTATTCAGGTTAGCCTGTTCTGATAGTTTAAATGGTTTATTTTGTAACTCTTCTACATCTAATATTCCATGTCTTAATACGTCTGTTCCATACCCAATATTCCCTTCTCCGATAGTAGAAAAAGAGCTGTTGTAATTATTTTTTCTTATACCCTTGTTATGTTCTTGTAGTGGCCACTTGTAAATGTGATTTATATCAGACGTCCAATTAATATCTCCTTTTTTTGAAAAATTAGCAGACGTAGTGTGTTTAGGATTAAATACTAAAATAGTATTGCAATTAGCTTCAGAAACACCTATATATCCTTCGCTCTCAACATTCCGATCCATACCCAAAATAGTTTTATATCCTTCGTTTGTAGCAACCAAAGATCTATGCAGCACAGTTGCAGAACTATTGTCTTCTAAAACAACTGATTTATTATCTTCAAAAAAGTAATATGCTCTATATCCGTCAATAATAATATACGTAGTAGTTGTTTGTGATGACTCTGGAGGATTATTACCAGGAGGCGGAGGTGCTCCCCCAGAAGGCTCGTCTGTAGTATCACCTGCAATTTCCACTATACGCATTGTTAACTCAGCTTGAGCATTGCTATCTAAAGATCCAACATCCCACTCCTGGCTGGACACTGTGTAAGTTCCTTGACTTCCTGATGCTGCTGCCTTAAAAGAGCTATCATAAGACTTTTCTGTAATTGTAAAAGGGTTGTCGGACGGGATTTCAATATCAATTTTTTGAAATGTATATAGGTCTGGCATATTATTTGTTACAATAATATTATTTATGGTATTATACGAACTATTATTCACCTTAATCTTTCTGGACATCGTGACAAGATCCTGGTCTTCAACCTCAATGTATGAATCAGGTATAGTTCCTGATTGACCAATTGTGATACCAGGACTATCCGTTTTGCTTTGATCAGATTGGCTAAATGTGCCTGCCGCGTCCGCCGCGATACGGATATTAAATGCTGCTGTCTCCGAAGAGCCTGCAGATAAATCTCCTCCACTACTACAAAATTCAGGAGACAAGATGTTATTTTGTAAAAATACTGTATCTGCCGAAGGAAACTTTACCCAACTACCGGTTTTTACTAACCAATGACCATTATCTGAAACAGTATCTTGGTTTGTTAACTTGATAATATCTCCTTCTTTAAGGTCTATCTGTTGCTCCCTACTGTTGCTATCCGCTATTACATTTCTAGTAATAGTGCCAGTACCACTTAACGATCCATTATATGTTTTATCTATTACATAATTACAATTAAGCAAATCTATACTTGATATGTCTTCTAGTCTTCTATATTTAAATCTACCTAAACCACTAAATGCGCAATTTTTATGTAGTTTTATATATACTAATTGGTCTTTTTCTGCAACAGGCGTATTATTGTATCTAAAAATCGGCACAGAAGTAGCATACCAATAAGATTTATTATTACTTAAACAAACTATGGCTCTTTCTGGTCTGCCCAATTGATAATTTCTATATACAGGCCTCCACATTTGCACATTTATAGCGTCAATATTGTCTGAGAAAGCCTTCTTCATGAAATAATTGACAATCGGATCATTACTTCCTCCATTACCATAAAAACTCTGTAGGCCAATCAATCCGTTCATAACGCCAAGTCCTGTGGTTACTCCAAAAAAGCTTACAGCAAGCATTAAATAAGCTATTAAATTAGGAAATCCAACAAGTTCTGTTATAGTATCTCCTAAGTCATTGTTTAGTGAGTCATAATAAGAACAGTCTGTAACTCCATCAATATATTGATATGGAGCATTAAGATTCACTTTAGGAATATTGGCTTTGGTGAGTGGTTCAAAAATATAATTAAATGGACCTAAGCCAGTATTTCCAATAAATTTATTCTTATCGTACGATATTAGTCCCAACACATCTTTTCTTCCATAATTAGGATCAATACCAGTATGTAAAATTAACTCCCAATTACACAAACTATTTCGAATTGTATTAGAGGTTGTTCTGTTGTCTACACTTTGTAAACTAGATAATATGTCATTTGATAATAAATTATCTAAAATATCAGTTCTATAATCTATAGGATTTATAACATTGACTTTGAGTTTTGCTTTTATTCCTCCTATTTTTTTATCCTTAAATTTTCCAAAAGTGAATCTACTATCAAAAACATTATTACGTTTCATTGCATTCATAATGGACAAATAAGAATCATCTGATCCATAACCTGAAGCGGCTAGTGTCGGCTGTAATCTTTCTTCATTTTGATGGTCTACTAAATTGGTATGAGTACTTTGCATTTTATCACCAACATAACCACCTCTATTGCTGCCAACAACAGTATTGTCATAAAAATCAGAAAATCTGAGAACATAATTAGGATTATAGTTTTTAATATGTTCCTGATTAATTAAACAAAGATTTCCTAGATAGTGTGTTTCGTATAATTTATCTACATATCCCGAAATATCTACATTGTCAGACCAAATAGATCTAATATTATTTAAGTCATAATCTGTTTCATACTCAACTTGATTCTCATTTATGCCAGGAGCATCTTGCACACACATTTCTAAGGTGAATACAAGGTTTTGAGGATTCTGATAATTTAAATAATTAAGGTTAACTTCTACGTTTTTAATTAAAGCTTCAAGAGATTCTGTTTCAAAAAAATCATAACTTTCATATAATTCTCCAGTAGCATGATTTTCATCTACCTCATTATCTGTGCTTTGAAAAGCAGCATACATAGTAGGGTCTTTACCACCTCTAGCACCATCTGTAAAACTTTTTTTGTATCCATAACTGTCTATCGTTCTTCGAGGATCTAAGCCGTTGTTATAATCTGTAATTTTATCAGGATTAATATAAATACTACTTTTATGAGTATTCATTCCTGTTACTGCTGGTCTAAGATCATAAAATCCCCTACCATCAAAGACATGAGTATCAAATTGTTCGGTTCTATCTTCTAAAGCATAAGACCTATTATCAATAAACGAAGGATGACTGTCTGATATAAAGCCGGTACTAGGCAAAAACAAACCTTTGTTTAATTCCATTTCGTTGCCTATCAAAGGGACCGCTTCTCTATAACAATATATTCCTGTAGGTTTAAATATATAATCCTCTGCAACTTTAACCTTTTCTTCATTTGACAAAGGCAAAGTATGACCAGGTATACTAGAGTTTCCAAGTATGCCTTTTCTTGTTTCTTCATCAAAACCACCATAAGGAAGCACTTCCACATCAACGCTTCCGGTATAGTCGTCCCAACCAAATTCTGTTTCTTCACCAGTTTTATTACCATCGCTGTCAACTTCAGCAGTGTAAAAACCTCCAATGCCTCCTATAAAATAATTATGACCCCAATCAAAAGTAATTTGAGGTCTTAGGATCTCCTGACCATTTTGAGTAAAGAAACTTTCTTGATATTCACCACCCTGGCCCAATGTTCCACGACGAAGAGATCGTAATTTCTTATGATAAGTAGATAAACACTGAGGATGGCAGCCATCTCTTAAGTGACTTATATTTAAAGAATACAGTCCTATTGTAGTATTTCCTGGTTTAAACTCAAAATACAACTCACTATTATCCATACTGCCTTCGCCAAAAACTCTTTCATTAGAATTTTCGTCTTTTAAAAACAACTTTACATCTTCAACTCTTACAGCACTCGTACCAGCATCATTTTGTTGCTCTCCAAAAGGTCCAGTATCCATATAATGAGGAGTATCTATTAGCCAAATCAAACCAGCTTTGTCAAAAGCTACACTACTAGCAAGACCACAATTAATATGAAGAAATTGTATATCGTCATTAGCATAATTTGCGGATAAATCTGTAGGTAAACTAAAATTTGAATCAGTAGTAAGTATTGTTCTGTCTATCTGTTTAAATGCTCCGATAGCTCTTGTACATTCAAGTTCATAAGTTCCTGAAGCAAGTACAGTTACAAAAACATTATCCTCATTAAAACTAGTATTTTGGGTAGAATATCTGTGCGGAGTACCTTTTGTTGAATAACCATCAAGATTATTAAATCTTAAACCATATGGACCTTTACTTACCCTCCAAGTAAATGTCATAGCAAAAGGAGCACCTGCTGCTGCGTCATTAAATCCTTCTAAAGTATTAAATTGGTGAGAATCAATACCAACATCGCCACCCGTATTATCATTTGGAGATACATGAATAGGGTCTGTATATAAATGACCAGGACCTAAGTAAAAATTAGAAACTGTGTAAGGATTAAGTCCAACATCTTTATAATAGACATAATCATCAAAAGAACGATCTGCATCTTCGGCTTTTATATTAGACTTAGAGCCTGAAGAACTAAAATCTGTATTATACTCTAAATATTTTGAGTTACTTCCATGACGGATAACATAGTTATTATATACGGTATCATCTCCAGAAACTTCATTTTCGTCATAATAAATAGTAGAAATATTTGAGTAAATACAATGTATTCCTGATGTTTCGTCTTTATTCGTTGGTCTAGGAGTCCCTTCAGTTCCCGAAGGTTCTACATAAGTAAGTTTCATGTCTTCTACAATAGTCAATTCTGGAGGATATTTATTGAGTATTCTATTGCACAGTTCTAGAGTATTAGAAACGACATTAATAAACTGAATATTAGGTTTAGTATATTCTAAATTAGAATAAGACTCATTAATAATATCTTCTATAATATTACGTGTTTTAGTAAGTTGAGTCGTCTGACCACCCGGAGTAACCTCTAAAAAAGTTAAAACTTTATCCTTGATTTCTGTTTTACTTAAGCTATTAACAATAACTCTATCTAGCTGAGGTCCTGTACTAATGAAATTACACAATAGATGGAAAGCTCTAGCCTCATTATCTGTCATCACATACCCTCTATCAAAAGGATATAATGCATTATAAATCTCTCTATAAATATTATGCAAAGCTGGTGAGCAATATGAATGACTAAATATGCTTTTATCTAGTGTTTTATCTTTATCTACTAGATTTTCATAAAAAGCAAAAGCTTCTCCTTCTGAAATGTAAATTTGATATGTTTTGTCTTCAATTTTAAAAGAGTTACTATCGTCTTGAAAGCCATGAGTTAATAATGTATATTCCTCTGCCGCTTTAGAATTTTCTATTTCAGAGGGATATAGTCCTGCGGAATCTTTTGTAAAATCTTCTAATTCCTCACTGTCTGTAAAATTAAACTGTGGATCATTGCTTGATGTTAATTCTGATCTGTCTATATCTAAATTTCTTGCTGTTTTAAAGTCTAGTTTTTTCTTCCAAACACCATCATCTTTAAATACAGTACCCGCTGGCATTTCATAAAACTTCATAGTTTTTTGGTCTTCTAATACTTGTCTAAACCAAAATAATATACCGTAAGTAGGTAGGAAGTTATTATATTTATTGGTTAATCTCCAATCGCTTTGCATTTTATTGGCTGTATTATTGCTATGCCAAAAATTAAATTTGCCAGTAAATTTAACAAAACCATTAATTCCTAGAGAATCATATTGGAAATTAGTTTTATCAAGAATAGTTTTTTTGTTTTGATCGCTTTCATTATCCGTAATAAAAACTGGATACCATGCTCCAGCATTATAGTCTCTAATTGAACTCAGTTCGGAACTTATATATGTGGTAATCTCACTTGATTCAATATCGATGTCATAAGAACTATAGTTGGTTCCTCCTTCATATTGAATTTTCAAGTCATTGCTTGAGTCGTAATCAATTGTATGCTTCTGTAGGTCGTTAAACAACGAACTATTAAAAAAGCTACAGTCTGCGGTACTATTATACATTAATTACCTCGAAGATATTAAAGTCCATTCTCCATTGATATATGAAAACATTCCAGCTCTGGTGGTAGTTGACAATCCTAGTGGATTTTTAAAATTAACAACCATAGTAGGAGCACTTTCTCCTCTTTTTTTACCTTGTACATAATTCATAGTAATTGTAGCTGTATTTCCTCCGGGGGTTACTGCTCCATAAACAGTATACTGTGGTTTTCCAAGTGGCTCATAAAATCCTGTATCGACATCATATCTACAAAACAGCCTAGATCCTCTAGGTGCTGTATATCCTGATCTATCTTTTACATAAACCAACTTCCTTTCATTATTATCCAAAGCCTGAGTCGAGTAACTCGCATCATCGAAAAATCCTCTAGCAGGAAAAGATTCGTCTAAATCTGGATCTTTACTCATATCTTCTTCTAAGGTTATATAAATATCTTTATATATTTTAGGAGTATTTGGAGCCCAAACTTTTCTATCTTCATCCCATCTCAAATCTACTGGTCCCGCAGGCCATAAGTCTGGCCGCTCTGCCCAGTTAAGATAAAATTGTTTAAGTTTAATTTTTCTACTCCAACTGCCATTATTAAATTTTTGTGTTTTGCTAATTATAGAACCATTATAGGTACTAGGATCATAACCTCCATCACTAGTCATATCATCATAATATCTGATCTTATAAACAGACGTAGTATCTTCTATATCAGATGTTCCTCCTCTAGTCTCTGGTGTGTCGTTTTGTAATTTTTTGCTCTGCAATTTAACTGTTTCAGTATTTATATTTCGGTCGCTAGTTCTACTAAAAGCTTCCCCAACTGCTAAGGTGGCATACTCAGAAGCTTCACTATCTATAGTAAATAATTGTTTAAATCTCATGGGCCTGCCAAAACCATCAATATGGTATGGCTCATCACAGGCATTAGGAACAGGATATCCTTCATTGTCATATCCCCAACCGTGTAACATTAAGGGGCCTCTTAATCCTACAAATCTCATATTCTGTTCTGGTTTCTTATTCTTAAGATTAGTGTAATCAGTACCAGAAAATCTATCCATGAATCTACTATCTAAATAATCATAATCATAGTTTTTTACAAGTGATTTGCTAACACTACCAGGCTGCGATATATTTGTCTCGCTTTTAAAACCACCTCCCATAATATCTTTATATATAGACCCTTTACCTATAACAGAAATGCTATTTCTGCCCTTATCTATAAAGCTTCTAGCCTTACCATCTATTGTTAATGCAGCATGTGCCTCATCTGGATGTTCTCCTTCATAGTTTTGTGCATTTGCGTTTTTAAACTCGTTTTGAGGCATTACTATCGGCTGTAGAGTAGTGATATTAATTGGTATATTCAGAGATAATCCCAATCTATCTGTTTTGTCTTGTATTTGTTTTTGATATATAAAAGAATTAAACTTCTTAAGCTCATCTAAACTATTTCCAGTACTAAGGATATAAGGAGGGTATAATTCTCCTTCTTTGGTGGTAGTAGTACTTGAAGAATAAGCTCCGCCATTTAATTTCTTGTAAGGCTCTACACAACTATCACAATAATAATCGGCATCACCGGTAGACACATTAGCAATACTACTATTATATACTTTCCATGTTCTTTTTATTTTTTTACTACCATTACAAATAGGACAAGTTGACTGACGATATTTAGATATGCTATAAGTACTCTTCCGAAGAGTAGGATAAAAAGATATGGGAGAAAATATTCCGTCTAAACTCATAACAGAAGAACTGCCCCAGCCATCTCGCAACGCATCTCCTAACTCACTATCTGGGTATAGCTTACCTTCAGTCTGAACTCTATGCTCTAAATACATAAAAGGAAGCTGAGAATTGTCTGTTTGTGCAGAAAAACCTCCAGATAAATGACCGCTACCTCCAGGATCATCTGAATGCACAAGATCTACTAGTTTCTCATTAACAACATTTCCAGATAATTGGCTTGGAGCCGAAAAAGTTGAATTCATATTAGACTCATCAAGACCACTAAACTTAGGCATAACCACTCTAGCAGAACACACCAAAGTTGTAACAGGACTAGTACCTACCGTGTTATCTGTCCCTCCTGCTGTAAAATCTTGTTCTCTTTTAATTAAGTCTCTATCTGTAAATTGATTATTCCGAACTACTTTTGCTAGATTCGCTATCTCTTTTTTTCTCATCATATTCTGTTGAGTCATTTTTTTAGATCTGTCAATATCCTGTTTATTAAATAAAGATAACTTCCTAGTATATGTTCTAAAAGAATATTTTGTACTAGTCCCATTTTGTCCCATATTAGTCATAATATTAGTCAATATCGGAGCTTGGGTATAATATTCGCTACTCATTCTATTGCCATTTGAGTCTTGCATCGCTATACTGGGTACCTTATAAACTAAGTCTCCAGATACATAACTAGGATCATTTAACGACATATAGTCATTAATTGAAGTAATATTAGGAAAAGAGTTAGGAAACAAAGATCCGTGTTTAACTTCTGTAAAAGTAAATGTGTCGTCATAAACAATATAATTTAGATCGTGATTAGTTGCGTCTCTGCTAAAAGAACCTCCTAAGTTAAATAAAGGAGCCCCTGCTATGTCTAGAGATCCTACTTCTATATTTGTTTGATAATTTACAGAGCCACTAGCATAAGTCATTGCAACATCGTCTAGTTCTGCCATACCTCCAAAATTCCAAGGTGCAAAATCGTCCTTAATCTCAAACTTAGTGTCAGTAATAAAATTATCTATTAATTTATGCTTTTCGTCAAAAGTAGGCACCTCAATGGTTCTTGTAGAACAAGTTTTAAAACTAGTATCAGAGTTGGTGATCGATGTTTCTATTCCTGTACTAAATATACCCGTAGTTGGCAAAAGAGCAGGATAGTTAGTCCAAGGACCATAACAATAGGTATTAGATTTAATTGGAATACCAGCAAATAAAGGATGTGCGCATTTGGCTGCAACTTTAAGATTTTTTGCCGTAGTATTAAAACCTCCGATATTATACTGCAATTTATTGTTTTGATGTGTTAAATAAGGATTAAAAAATGACGTTAAAAATTTTATTCTATCGTCTCTGCGACCACCCGCTCTAGTATATATAGCTAAATCTTCCATTCCAATCAGAGCCGAAATAGTATTTGCGGGATCTGTTTGAAATTGTTCACTACTATTGTTTAATCTAATAGTATTAGTTTCTATAATCATTCTAGGATCAAGCATTTTTTCAGGATCTAGAAAACTAAATTTAGGAGAGACATTACAGTTCTTATATAACTTCTGTTTATCGGATCCGTGATTCCTACCAAATGCATCTAACCCTTTCAAATTAGTAAGAGGGGTGAATGGATTAGCTGTTGAAATCTGATTTGATAAAGAGGCATTATTTGGACAATCGACTATTACAAAATTACCAGCATCACGAGCAAGATCAGCCAAATGAAGATTCTCAAAATAAAAGTTCTTTATATTCGGTTTATCCCCTCTTGCAAGAGTAGCGGCATCATCCCATGCAGTATAACTAAAATAAGGATTTAATGTATCACTTTCTATAGTGTTGCTGCCCGGTGTCTCTGCATTAGCAATACTTTTTAGAGCTAACATATATCTAAAATAATCAAAAGATGGTGTTGCGTTATATCCTAATATTGGATTAATTTGACCTTTATCGTTACTTAAAGTAGACCAATTGTTATCTCCGCATGTAATAACATCATCTATTTGATTGCCGTATTCTTCCCAAGCTCCATTATCATTTGCGCAAGGCTCATAGTTGTATCTAATTTCGCCTCCCCCTTTAAATACTTTAATATCTCCTAAATCTGTTCGTAAATTAAACTTGTAAGCAGATGTCTCTGTTCTACTTTGAAGAAAGGGGGCCATTACCATATATTTCTTACCGTAATATGTTTGACCAACAGACTTAATAAAACTAGCCAAAAGATCAAAATCTTTCTTGGCTTCTGTAGGAAGTTTTTGTAGAGCATTAGAAGTGTCAACACTCTCTGGCCCATTAATACCATCAGCATCACCAGAATTACTTTTAATTAAGTCATAATTCCAATCGTTTTCTAGTTTAGCCAATCTCAAAGCTTCATCAGCACTATTTCCTTCATCTATAAATTTTTTCTTGGATCTAGCTATATAAGCAGCATGCATCATTACAAACAAATCGCTTTTATATATCTTACCTAATGTATAAGCCATGAAACTGTCCTTGCCTGCAGAAGCAGCTCTAAATTCCGACTCGGTAACCATAAACCATTCTGCTGTATAATCAGGGGTAGCAGCGGTTGGGCTTTCTGGTTCCTCTTCTGGTGTTGTTTCAGGATTCGGATTCTCTGGTATTGGTGTTGATGCCTCTCCTAAAGTAAAAGAAGAAGAGGCATATACCATATTAACACTAGAAGATCGGTTTAATGTATAACTAGTATATCTTCCTCTTAGGCCAATTCTGGTTCTAGGAAGTTCATCTTTATGAAATAATACACATATTTGACCTGTCCAGAAATCATACCATACCGGCCTAATTCTTCTGAAATCAGTATTTTTATTTTGAGCATTTATTTTGTATCTATCTTCAAGAAGATATCCAAAAAAAGGAGATATAACATCTCTATATAAAGGATAAAATCTTCTATTCGTTATTGAGCTTTGTTCACTTATGTTATTAAGAGTAGTATTTGCGATGTTTAATGTCTCAGTACCTCCACCACAAGGATCTAATGCATATCTAACGTCAACTCCATGACCAATAAATTTAGTATTTCCATAATTACCAGTTCTTACTTTTGTAAAAGAAGAACTCAACTCAGAATCTTGAAATATAGTATCTGTATCATTAAAGGCCGATGCTATTGTAGCTTTAATCTCTTCGTCGTTTTTCAAGCTGGTAACTCTATCGTCTAAGATAGGGTTTCTTGTTGAGAAAAATGCAGGAAATTTAATCTTACCATACCCAAAAGTAGTGCCGGTAGCTGAGTTTCTGCTGCCGGTATTTGTAGTACAATCTACACTACCTAATGCATTCAATTCAATTCTTCCTAAGACATAATAATCAACAAAAGACCATGCATCATCAAGATTTTTTCCAGGACTAAAAATATAATTGCTTTGAGTATATGCAAGTCTAGTGTTTTTGGCTTGGTATAATCTTTGTTGGTTTGGTCCTATTATTAAAGATCTACTAGCAACATCATTAGACTCCTTACCATAAGAAAAAGAACCTACAGGATATTCATCACAAACTAATTTACTAACAGTGCTTTTAACACCATTTACTAAAGGGGCAAATCTTCTGCTGACAGCAATAACTTTAATTACCCAGCCGTCTGACAACGTATTAATCATCGTAGTCGTCCAATCTAAACCATGCTCGTCACAAATTTGATCAATAAGTTCACTAATACTCATAGAATCAACTTTAATTCTTTTATGGCTTCCTGTGATAGCAAGACTAATTTCTGACAAATCTAATTTAAAGTTGCATCTATTATTACCTTCCCAATGACCAGTAGTAGGTTTAATTAGTCCCCATTTGTCAGTAGTAACAAAAGCTCCTGTCATCGGATCATGAGCACTAGGAGCTATAATTCTACCATAGGGAGAAAAAGCATTTTTAGGACCAAAATCATTATGAATTTCGCTTGCTCTTTTAGTAATATCATCAGCGCCTGTTAATATCCTCAAAGCATTAACAATTTCAGTAACTAAGAAACCTTCCTCTTGTTTATAAGACGAACCTCCAAAATAATCAGCACCAAAAGATTCTAAAAACCCATAAACGTTAAAAATATTAGGTATATTACCATAAGAATTATTTGTTTTATTATACTGCAATTGATTGCCAACGTAATTGCTTGGAGCAGACCAGTCAAAACTGCTTAGTTTTCCAGCTATAGATCCTCCGTATTTATCTAAGATCACAGTACAAGTATTTAATATACTTTGGGAACCATTAATAACAACAGTATATATGTCCCCATTATTAGATTTATTTTTTTTCCAAGATTGAACAAACCCACCAAATGAAAAGTCTAACATTTTAAAATATACAGGACAGTTTGTTATATTATAACCTCTATTTGCATACAGAGTAGCAACATTTACACCGTCTCCAGCAGGTGCTGTTTGGGCAGCTTTTACGCTGCCGTTTAGTTCTATGTTCGTTAAATCTCCTAAAAATCCAGGATCTTTTTTGCCCCACCAGAGCTGATTTACCTGTAATGAATCATCGTCTCTGCTGAAAGGATAGTCCTCATCATCTCCAGCAGCGGGAAAATCAGTCTTATAATAAACTTTACCTGTTAATCTAGCAGTAGGATCTCGAATACTACAAAAGACATTCGCGTCATTTTTATATATTGGGAGATTGTTATCATTCGTGGCATGATAATAGTCGTTTTGTCCTGCTGCTACTGAGTGCTGGTCATCTCCACAGCCTAGTCCATCGTTGTTGCTAACAGTATCAAAATCCTTAATTATATTAGCTGCATTGTCATTTACTAAATTTATGGTTAAAGTACTAGGCTGAGTACCCCATCCTAAATTGCAGTTATAGTCTATAACACTAGCTCCCAAAAAAATAGTTTGGGCAATTATTTTATGCCTCATCTCGTTGTTTAGTCCAACGCAATTATCAGATCCACTACTAGTGCTCATATATCATCCCACGAATTACTTGTATTGCATTGTTGATAAGCCCACGAAATAGAACGAGTATACCTACCTTCTGCTGGGTTCCATGACTGATCGTCTCTTCTTACAAAAACCTGACCTCTATTAATCTGTTCTCTATTACCACCAGGAAATACACTCGCATCTCTAGGTCCGAAAGGTCTTAATCCAGACACCATAGCTGAGACTAAGCCATAAATGCTTCCTCCAGTGTACAAAGGGCAGCCAGTTTGTGTCATAAAGTATCCATTAAATCCAGTAGGTGGCATAACTGTTAACTCAATATTTACGTCTCTGGTAGTGGTGGTTTTAGCTCCTAAATTTTGTAGAACCGGCCCCAATTTTCTTCCTAAAACAAAAACTTCCGCTAGAACATCTGAGGGTCCCGTGTCATTAATTGAGATACTCTCTGTAAGGGCTCCAGAAATGGCAGATAATTTATTGTTAAACTCATAACTATAAGACACTATACCTTTTTTAGGATCAAAGGTTTCGCTTGTGCTAATAGGAATAGGATTGAGCAAAGATTCTTTACTATTAATAGGATTATTGGTAGTACTGAATCTGTTATATGATGCTGGTATAAAAGTTTCTGTGTAAATACCCGCTTGAGAGGCATTTAAAGCAGTGCTGGCTCTCCAAAGTAATAAATTTTTAATACCCCCTTTATTACTACCAGAACCATGCCAAGCACGGGAGGCATTATCAAATCTAGTAGTCGCATCGGAAGTGATCTCACTCCATCCTGCTGTATTTCCCGAATGAGGAGCTAGTAAATTTCCACTAATTTTGACTGTCTCCTCGCCACCCAAATCCTCTAACTTAACTTGCCCTGATGTGAAATTATTAGGAAGACCAGTTGTTGCAAAACTTTGTAAAACTCCTACATTCCCTTGAATGGTGCCATTAACTCTGATAGTTTTTTGATATTTCTCATTGGTGCTAACTTCTATACTATATTCTTCTGTAAATAAAGATCCGCTTGGCATATTAAACCAGGTATCAACTACTTGATATAACGCCGTAGACAAGTCATAATTAACAGATCTAACAAAATCATATTTCTGATTCTTATCTGAATGTGCAATTCTAGGGGCAATACCTCTATCTACTGTCCCTGTTTCTGCAACCTCTAGCCTGCCACTTACCCATTTACCAGCATTTTCGAGAGCATTTCGATAAACCTCGTCTAAGGTATCTCCAGTAAGATCATCATTTTTACTTCTAATTCCATTAGCAGCAACTGTATGAGTAACTTTAAATTTAGGCAAATTATATTCATGAACACTTTTATTTGCAGTACTACTTCCGCCAGTTTTAATCTTAGCATTCATAGTAATGTGTTCGAAATTAACTAAATCACTAACAGGCTCAATACTCCAAGTGTCTACAGTATTTTTAACGGGATATCTCCCAGCTCCTGTTATAAGGCCGCTATTAATACCTATAAAAGTTACATTATATTTTAAATATTGTGTCCAATTATTTTGTGTTTTATCTAAATTTAAATCCATTGGTCTAGCAGAATCTAATGCATATAAAACTTCACCATCACCATCAGGGCCACATTTAATCTCTAGTTTTCCTACAGGATTATCCGTAAACACCTTTTCTAAACCACTAGCTGCTGTTAAAATCAGATCTGGTCCAGCTCCTGTGTCTATACCAGTAGGTATAATATAGCCTTCTATATTAACAGTATCTTCTACAGCTGTAGTGATACCTATATCATTTTGAATAAAATTTTTACTGATACTAACAAGAGGAGAAGGAGCTTCGTCGTTACCTATTTTGCATATGTCTCTGAATCCACTTGCAGCATAAAAAATGTCTGTATGTAGATGTGAAAAAGTTTGATCGTGTTGTGCTGTAAAATCATTTGGCTCAATTTGATCATTATCAAAAGATCCGACAAACAGAGGGTTTATAAAAACTCCATCATACATTATACTTTATCCTTGGGTATCCCTTAACTTTAGCTTTTCTTCATAATTCCAAAATTGCCATTATTAATTTCTTCAGGCAGCCATTTTACTTTAGAGTTTGTTCCGCCTTGATCATCAGCCTGCTTTGAAGTAATAGGATTATACATTAAATATTGATTCTGATATCTATAGACAGTACCCGTTACACTAAATTCATCACCAATACCGCTGACTGAATAATTGTCATCTAAGCTAGCTAGTTCTGCTCCAGAAGCAAAGACATTCATAAAGCTTACTCCTGTACTAACTGCTCTAGAAGAATTAGTGATCTTAATTCCTCCAATGATATAGTTGTTAATATTAAGAGCGGCGTCGATGGTAATATCATCAAAATTGAACATCAAAGCATTGTTGTTGTGTTCTGCATAAACGTAGCTATTATCTCCATCGTCTTTTTCTAAATAGCTAAATACACTACCGTTAATATCACTATAACCAGCATCAGCACTAAACTGTCTCCACGAGCCACTCTGATTAATACCAGTAGTATCTGGGAACAGAGCAAACACTTTAGTGCTAGAACCTAAGAAATTATCTGCATGAGTAAGATTCACGCTATTGACACCAGTATTAGCTACAATATAGATATCATCAATCCAAGTAGAATCATTGAAAACTTGTGTATTAGCACCAGCATTAGCTTCATGAGTAGCTACTCCTGTTCTAGATCCATACCAATCTATTCTATCAAAAAATACATTAGTATCACCCTCATGGAAAACGTTAGCATTTAAACCAGTAAGACTCTGATCATCTTGAGTTTTACCTCTCTCATACAAATTCATACCGTTAAGTCTAATTTGCATTTCATAATCAGTAGAAATAGTAGTACCAATAGGCAAAATAGATATTTCTACAAAAAGTCCGTTATAATAATCATCCCCAGCAAATGTAGGTGGAGTAGAACTGGATTCTGTAAAAGTAGATATAATTCTTTGATCTGATCTTGTATAATCCGTGTCACCATCAGGCTGTAAGTAATTCCAAACGGAACCTAAAACATTTACATCAAAATATTTTTCGACCCAATCTGTCTTATTAGCAGCAGGAGTTCTGACTCTAAGACTCAAATTTCTAGAATCACTAACTGAAATAGTATCAGAATAACCTTCAGTAGAACCAGTAGAATGAATTACATCTATTTCTATAACACCACTAGCATTAGCAAAATCAGTACTATAATTATCATAGTTACTATTATAAATTTTAAGCAATCTTTGAGCATGACTATCGCTTGAATTAATTCCACTAGGCTCAGTAGCTAATTTATTTATATAAAAACCTATTCCTATACCCCTAACTTCTGTACCATTTGAATTTGCAATATCATCAAAAATTACAGGAAATCCAGTTAGTGCGAGAACACCTTGTCCTGTATATACCCTGTTATTACCGTCTGTATCGCTACCGTCATGAGGAGAAAGTTTATACATATTATATTTAGGATTGTTAGCTCCAGCACCATCGTTCCATCCGTTAGTGCCAGGATCTAATCTAGGGTGTGTATCTACAGAACCAACACCAGACGGCTTGATCCAATACGATGGGTCTAGATTTGCTCCTACTTGAGTAAAATCTGTAGTAAAATCTGTAGTAAACCCTTCGAAAAATATTGTATATGGATTGCTCATCTCTTCTCCTAATTAAGATATCTATAGTTCAGGCTGGTAAGTCTTTGATAGTAGTCCGATAATAAGTATATACACCAACGATAATATGAATAAATATTATTTTGGCCAATTTATTAAGGTATATAGTCTAGGTTTTGTGGTGAAGTATCTCCATATTCAGGTTTGTTTAAGGCGAGTGTTGTGTCTGGAGGAGGATAAATTCCATAGTCTGATAATGACCAATTTAGCATAGGAGCTTTGGTTCCAGCCACTACGTTATTTTTATAAATTTTGTTATCTGACCCATCATACACATACCAGCCAGCATTACTATCTCCCGTATTATCATATGAAATATAATATCCATTATCTTTGGTATTGCGATAAGTCTTTAAAAAGTTGGATTGTATAGATGACCCTCCGCTAGACCCATCGCAGTAAATTCCGTTCACTGCATCTGAACCAGCATTTTGTATAATATAGCCACCACTATCTTCGCAATCTGCTGTAACATTACCTACAATAACTCCCATTTTTAAAGTTTGAATATCTGTAAGAGTCCAATTAGTATTAGTCGTTGGATTAGTAAACACAAAACTATTATTCTGTTTATATCTTGTAGAGCTTGCCGTTTTTAGTTTATCTTCATCAAGCCCTAAAGAAACAAAAGGCCCTGTTTGTCCTCCTTGATGATTACTTGTTCCAGAAACCATTACATTACTATAAGTTCGTGCCCCATCATCTGATTGATCAATATTTGTTATTTTAATTCCTTCTACAACATCATTTGTAGCGTTTATGTTCTCATATGCATTTATACAAATAGCTCCGTCTATGTTAGCTCCTATCCAAGTCTTATTATCATTAGAGTTTAGTATTTCTGTGGCAATATTTAAATCTTGATTTCTAGCCCACAAACTTTTATTTATTGTTCTGTTTGGTTCTGACCTAAATATTCTTACAGAAGCTCCAAGATTGACTTCCTCTAGTTGTGTTCCTGAAGATATATACAAATCATCTATTATTCTATATTCATTTTGGAAACCGTCATATAAGTAATAGCCATATCCCAGGCTGTCTTCATCACATTCTCCACTAGGATGATGAGTACCATGAAACTCAACTCTATCAAAATTATTAAATCCAGTAATACTAATTCCTGTACTAGCAGTAATGCCTGAACCGTCTACTTTGATATGCATAGTTCCTGTAGTAGCTGGAGCACCATCGTTTGCTTGACCAAAAATTTCTAAATATATAGCTGATGTAGTTATATGTTCAATTTGATCAGTTATGTTGCATAAGTCTGTGACTTTTGATTTATTATCTCGTATATCGCTAGCTGGAGTAAATAGTCTCCAAGTTTTTCTATCATTTTCAGATGTTATAGTATATGTTCTTTCTTGTAGATGATAAAGATCATTATCATAAGCATCTTTAACATTAGATTTACCTTCAGGAACAGGAGCATAATATAAAGGAATTTCAACACTATGACCATTACCGTTTCCTGACACTTCTATTGCGATACCAGAATTAGCCATCCAAGTTGTATTAACGTCAAAAATTAAGCTGGTTCCGTTGTAAAACGACAATAATTTTTCACGATAAGGAGATACGCTGCCATTTCCACTAACATTGGTTTGTATTTGACTGATAAAACAACCAAGACCATAATAAGATTCGTTATTATTTATTGCCGGAAATCCTGAAAGTATTAAAGAAGAAGACTTAAGAATATCATTTTCTTCAGCATCTCTAGCAGGTATAACATGGGCCCTACTTGTTCGTCCTTTTTTAAATTTATATGAGCCATAATCTGGTTTAGATATAGACGCATCTGCACTTACTCCAGACCAATAAGTTGGATCTAAAGTAGTATAATCAGAATCGCTATAATTAAAACCTTCAAAAAAAATACAGCCCATCACATCTCCTAAGGAATGATATATCTAGTTGGTATAACAAGTATTTTATGAACATCCTCAATATTGCTTGATCTCGTCATAACATCTATTAAAATAGCACTAATATTTAACTTGTAAGGATCATTAAGCAATGACTCGATAATATACACGCTGTCTTCTGCTACATCAATATCTTCTATTCTTCCTTGAAGAACATCAATATCATCCAAACCTTCGTGTACAACAGAACTAGAAGTTCGTCCAGTAAGAACATCTCGATTTTCCAAAGAGTTATTTATAATAGTAATATGATCAGGTGTTGATGCAAGATTTAGATAATTATGATTAAAAATATCTATAGCATTATAAGAAATATTCGCTTTTTTCTGTTTTAAGTCATAATTTAACATATCCATAAAAGTAGTACTTATATTACCTACTGGTATATTTGGTTGACTTAAATGAATATTTAAATTCATAGAACTATTATGAGCTCTTTTAACAGAAGGGGGTAAATAATTAAATGTAGATATGTCAACATTAGAAGTAAGAATATTGTCTCCCATATGAGCAGATAATGTCGATACTTCTGTAAGAGTATTGTGGTAGATTTCTCTAGATTCAACGAAAAATACTTCTGTATTATTATGTTGTATATTTAATTTTTCTATTGTGTCGTTTCTGAATATATCTAACATGTCGTAAGAGAAAATATGTTTGTCAGCTGGTTCGCTCGCTATCAAGTCTGTACTGATATAACTATTTAAAGAACTATTAATAGAAGTGTCATTATGGGCTATAAAATCTTGTGATATTAAAGATAGGGCGAATCTTTGATCTACACTTCGATTCATTAAATCCAATGACTTGTAACTGTAATATAAGTTATTATTACCTTTGTTTGAAATTACATCAAAGTGATAATAAGATATATGGCTAGGATCTTTTTGTCCAACAAAAGTTTCTGAGATATTATGCGAAATTATACCTTTCTCTTGTGGAGTTTCAGATAAAACTTCATGAGACAAAAACGAATGTACAGTATCTACTCTTGGAGATGGAGTAGGAGATGGAGTAACAGTTTGTGTTGGAGTAGGAGTCGGCTCGCATATAGTCGGCCTATAGACTAATCTTTGAAAACCTCCCATGAAATCATCTGTAAGTGAATGATAAGAGAAAATAGTGGCAGGAATTTTTATAGGAGGGCCTTGATCTATTGCAAAAGGATCAAAATACACTGTCATTGTAGGATGGTAGTAATTATGCGTGCCTTCTGTGGCACTTGTGAACGACCTTTTATTCTCTCCGGTAACCTCAATCCAACCAGCAAAAGCACCCATACCATCTAAAACAGTCATAGGGTAATTAGATGGAATATTAGTAAATTTATAGTATTTGTCGTCTGTAAAACACAATTTTTGATTTGTGTCAAGAGGATTGAAAACTTGATCTCCATCAACTCCACTAATATCGAAAACATAATATTTTCGTCCATCAGAAAGCGTTTGAACAGATACTGATATTTCTTCAGGTTCCTCTGGTAAACATACACACTCTCCAGTAAATGTATCGTCTTCTCCTTTTATCGGACCTCCTGAACCTGGACCGGGGCCTGGACCGGGACCTGGGCCGGGGCCTGGACCGGGACCGGGGCCTGGAGGTGGCGGTGGTGGTGGTGGTGGTGGTGGTGGTGGTGGTCCGCCTCCTCCTGTAGTAGGTAACTCGCATTTGTGTGTTGTACATTTAGTAGTAGCGAATTGAGATATATGTAACTGTCCTCTACCGTTTGTATTATCGTCTGTCTCTACATAAAAACCAAAAGTATTACCTTCAAAAACAACAATAGCTACTTCTTCTCCTTTATCAGATTCTCCTGTAGTTCTATTTTCTGGAGCGTCAGACAATTCAACAAACCTGTCATTGACATAATAACCGGCCCTATCAAATCTTTCAGCATCTAAAGTATTGTATGCCCATTTAAAGCAGATGAGTGTCCTTTCTGGGATTTCTATTTCAAACTTTGTTATGCCAGGATTGGGTTCGTCTCTATCTGAATCTCCCCCATACAAAATAAAAGAATAAGGTGTCGTAGGATCATCAAACTCATCAGTAGTTTCTATATAGCCATCTGCATTTTCATTATACAAAATCCAATTATCTATTAAATAATCACACTGGAAATAACAACACTCATTTGTAGGCGTAGGAGTAAGAGTTGGTGTTACAGAAGGGGTGAGGGATATGGTAGGTGTAATTGTTGGGGTTATAGTCGGAGTTATCGTTGGTGTTGGTGTTGGTGTAGCAGATTCTGTGATTGTTGGAGTTAAAGTAGGCGTAACTGATATTGTTGGAGTTAAAGTAGGCGTAACTGATATGGTTGGCGTTACTGTAGCTGTTAGACTAAGTGTCGGAGTGAAAGAAGGAGTCACGCTAATAGTAGGAGTTACGGTAGCAGTTAAACTTATTGTAGGAGTAAGAGTAGGAGTATGACTTGGAGTAGCGGTAATTGTTGGGGTTATAGTCGGAGTTACTGAAATCGTAGGAGTAATGGTGGGAGTTATAGAAGGAGTTACTGTTTGAGTTGGAGTTGGAGTAACTGTTGTAGTTGCGGTTGGAGTATTAGCGGGCCTAGGTCTTGGTGGAGGAGGATCGTCATCAGGATTTAAAGGATCATTATCTGAATCCGTATTCTGATTTCCTGGAGGTGGAGGAGGAGGAGGTGGCGGAGGAGGCGCCTGTGTTGCCTCTCTTTCTTCTGGATCATCTTCCCAAGGAGGTCTATTCCCGCATATAGGTCCGTGTTCAAAACTGACAGGATTTGAAATACATTCTATTACAGATCTTGGATAAGGTCTATTATATCTATCTTCTAAATAAATTTTATACTTTTGGACACTATACCGAGGATATATGTCTATTAATACAAAACCCTCATTCATAATTTGAAAAACTTTTTCTCTTTCATATTCTCCATTATCATATGAAGCTTCAATAATTATATGAGTAAAAGATCCTATGTTTGCATTTTTCCAATACAACCGACCTCTTTTAGTGTTGGTTCTTTCTCTATAGCTGTTTTTAATTACACAAGCAAATAGATTTATAGGACAGGGCTCGTCGTCAGGGCCACGACCCGGAGGTGGCGGAGGCGGAGGCGGAGGACCCGGAGGTGGCGGTGGTGGCGGTGGTGGCGGAGGAGGACCTG
>Ga0209336_10000330_pt1 | contig 24560 bp, 19 predicted proteins | sample LinPmetageLP32_FD_184042 | JGI IMG/M metagenome (GOLD analysis project Ga0209336, IMG submission 184042) | Marine viral communities from the Pacific Ocean - LP-32 (SPAdes) (version 2) | ecosystem: Environmental > Aquatic > Marine > Oceanic | place: Pacific Ocean | collected 2009-08-23
TGGGCCATACCACGACCGAAGTCAGTAACGACTTTAGTTGTAGCTTTAGTAAAAAGTCTAACGCAGGCTGAAGCGGCTAGACCAGTTTTGTATGCAATATTCATAAGATTCTCCTTTATATAATGCATTAATGATAGTAGGCAGGCATGTGCCCGACTACCGGTGAAATAAAAAAAAGACACCAGCCGAAGCTGATGCCTTGGGTGCTACTTGCTAGCTGATTTCGGATGAAATACTGCAAGCGATGCTGATACAAATCTACTGACAGTAATATCGCCTTTCTTAGATTCAGCGATAATCTGTTGAACCATTTCAGTTGGGATAGCAATATCAAAATCAATAGTTGAATGCAACGCACCAGAATCCTTGAGCCACAGTTTACCAACGCGTGTTGATTGTGGAACGAATCCCTCGTTACCCTCGAAACCCTCTGTTGCCACACAGACATCTAAAGGTCTATTAGTTTTCTTCTTAGTCATAATGTACTCCTGTAAAGTAATTAAGTAGAGCAACGACATTGTTACCCTATCTACCAACCTATATGGAAGCGAATTGCCGATGGCTTCGAGGCTATATTCGCTTAGCTGTTAGTCGTAGCGATAAAATCTGAAACAAGGTTCCAAAGGTCGAAATTAGGATTACGCTGTTAGGAATGGAAAAAGGGGGAGGGTAGGTCGTCGGGCAGGAAGGGGAGGGGATGAATGAGCGGTATATGACAATATTTTTATAAAAAAATTTTTCATTATAAATTTACAATATATAACGTTATAAGTTATATTGAACACATGAACTTATTAAACTCTGAAGCTGTTGATGTAACCGACGAAGACAGAGCGGAACTTCAATCGCATTTTCCCTACGCGGGAGTTAACTTATCCGAGCTTTCGGTACAAGAAGAAAGACTAGTATTGTTTCACCTTAGAGGCATGAACAAATCAGCCGCCGGACGTGCAGCGGGGTACCGGGACATGGATACAGTGTACGCAGTTTTTAAACGACCAAAAATTGTCCAAGCAGTAGAGTACCTTAGACAAGAGATGCGCGAAGAAGTAAAGTTCGACCGTGGCACGGCGACCTCTATGTATTTAGAAGCGCACCGTAAATCAGCAAACGCGACTGAAGAAAAAAATGTAGTAGATTCTCTATGCAAGCTCCACGGTCTATTTGCCCCTGAAAATGTTACACAAGTAAATTTAAATGTAGAAAAACTAGAAAGTTTAGAACGACTACCTGACTCTGAGTTATTAAAACTAGCCGGAGTAGACCAGAAATATTTAGAACCTAAAGGAGAAAAGAATGGCTAAAAGAGGACTATACGCAAACATACATGCTAAAAAGAAAAGAATAAAAGCCGGCTCGGGTGAAAAAATGAGAAAACCTGGAAGTCCAGGTGCACCTACAGCTAAAGCTTTCAAAAAATCCGCGAAGACCGCGAAGAAAAAGAAAAAGTAATGCCAAGAAAAAGGGACAAGCCAATACGTAAGACTACCGGTAAAGGTGGTAACTACCGTAAAACAAAATCAGGCGCTGGTATGACTAAAAAAGGTGTTGCTGCCTATAGAAAAGCGAACCCTGGTTCTAAGTTAAAGACTGCGGTAACGGGTAAAGTTAAAAAAGGTAGTAAAGCAGCAAAAAGACGTAAGTCGTATTGCGCTAGGTCAGCAGGGCAGCTAAAAAGAAGTTCAGCAAAAACAAGAAATGACCCTAATTCAAGGATTAGGCAAGCTCGCAGACGCTGGAAATGCTAAAAATTGACTGATTTACCAAAAATTGAGTGCTATAAGTGTAAAAAACTGTTAGCAGACAACCTTGTGCTCCCAAAAGGGCTCTGTGTTTACTGTGCAGCTGACGAAGCAGACGAATTACCGCAACCTGAGACCCAAAAAGAGACAACTGCTGCAAAAAAAGAGAAATCTGCGCAAATACGTGCAGAACAGGAGCTTGCTTGGCGTATTTTGTCCAGAAAACGCATGTTACCCTTCGTAGAGAAGTTTAATCCTGATTATCAAGCCGGTTGGGTACATAAAGACATCTGTAATAGGCTAGAAAAGTTCAGTCAGGACGTTTCTGAGAAAAAATCACCCCGTTTGATGCTATTTATGCCCCCTCGACACGGAAAATCGACTTTAGCCAGTATTGCCTTCCCCGCATGGCACCTGGGCAGGAATCCGCAGCACGAATTCATCAGTTGTTCGTATTCAGGCTCTTTAGCCATGAATTTCTCTAGAAAAGTACGTCAAATGCTAAGAGAACCTAATTATAAGAACGTTTTTGAGAAAACGAACTTGGACAAAGATTCGCAGTCCGTGGAGTCTTGGCAAACAACAAAAGGCGGCGGTTATGTGGCCGCGGGTGTTGGCGGTGGTATTACAGGTAAAGGTGCGCACGTACTTTTAATCGATGACCCCGTAAAAAACAGAGAAGACGCAGAATCTGAAAATAATCGAGAGGGGACCTGGGACTGGTATACGTCAACCGCCTACACACGTTTAGCGCCTGGCGGCGGAATATTAATTATTCTTACGCGTTGGCACGATGACGACCTGGCTGGTAAACTTCTTACTGCAAGCGAAAACGGAGCTGACGAGTGGGAAGTAGTTAAATACCCAGCTATTGCAGAAGAAGATGAGGAGTTTAGAAATGTAGGAGAACCGTTACACCCAGAAAGGTATGACGTAAATTCTTTAGAAATGATACAAAAAGCTATCGGGCCCAGAGACTGGACAGCTCTGTACCAACAAAACCCAGTATCAGATGAAGGTGACTATTTTACCCGTGACATGATTCAATATTATGGGCCAGAAGAAATAGACTATGATAGACTGCGTTACTATACAGCGTGGGATTTAGCCATAGGGCAAAAAGATCGAAACGATTATTCCGTAGGAATTACCGTAGGTATAGATGAGTATGATAACATGTATGTGGTAGATCTTATCCGCGGTAAATACGACGGGTTTGAGCTAGTAGAAAAGATACTGGATTTTTACGAACAGTGGAGACCTGGTATTGTAGGAATTGAACGTGGCCATATAGAAATGGCTATTGGTCCTTTCCTAGAAAAACGTGTAGCAGAACGGGGATTACATTCTGCATACTTTAAAGATTTAAAAGTAGGAAGACGAGATAAGGAATTAAGAGCTAGAGCTATCCAGGGTAGGATGCAGCAGGGAAGAGTATTCTTACCTGAAGATGCAGTTTGGACGGGGCCCTTGGTCGCAGAACTTTTACGTTTTCCAAATGGGGTTCACGATGACCAAGTTGATGCGCTGGCATGGGTTGGGTTAATGATTATGGAGTACGCTTCTTTTTATGAAGCACCAGAACATATACCTTCTTGGCGAGATAGGTTAGACTTGATAGCAAAGGGACCGAAAAAGAAATCGGCAATGAGCGCATAATATGGCATACAGTAAAAAACCAAAGAAAAAGTTATCAAAAGCAGAAGAGCTAACGCTTGCAAAAAACCAATGGAACGCATACACAAGAGCACGAGATAGTGGACATGATGACTACATTGACATGGCAAAAAAATGCGACAACTATTATAGAGGCGATCAATGGGATGCGTTCGACATGCAGCAACTCGATGACCAAGGCCGACCAGCTCTAACCATCAATACTATTTTACCTACTATTAATGCAGTTATTGGAGAGCAAAGTTCTAAACGAGCTGACATTCAATTTAAACCTAGAGGCGGCGGTAATCAAGAAGTAGCAGACGTATTAACAAAAGTCTACGCACAAATATCTGATAACAACAAACTAGACTGGATGGAAGCGCAAGTTTTCCAAGATGGTTTGATACAAGACAGAGGTTGGTTTGATGTACGTATAGATTTTACTGATCACGTACAAGGTGAAGTCAGGATAGAATCAAAAGATCCGCTAGATATAGTTATAGACCCAGATGCTAAACATTACGACCCAAGAACCTGGAACGAAATATTTGAAACCAAGTGGATGAGTTTAGATGAGATAGAAGAAGTGTATGGGCAAGACAAAGCAGACAAGTTAAGGATGCTTGCCGAAACAGGGACCACGCTCGGTGCCGACTCTATGGAGTACGAAGAAGAACGATATGGCGATACTGATGATAGTACTTACGGACAACAGTACCCTAACGATCCAGAAAACTCACGTACTGTTAGAACTATAAGAGTTATAGAGAGGCAGTATTACAAACTGCACGACTGTATGTTCTACGTCGATCCTGTTACTGGCGACCAACGAACTGTACCTTATGTTTGGGGCAAAAAGAAAAGAGAAAATTTTGCAGACCAATTTGGTTTAGATATCATACAGAAAAAAATGCGAAAGGTCCGTTGGACCGTATCCGCTGATACTGTTATTTTATTCGATGACTGGTCTCCTTATGCGCACTTTACTTTAGTTCCGTACTTTCCTTACTTCCGAAGAGGCAAACCGTTCGGCATGGTAAGAAATTTATTATCTCCACAAGAACAGTTAAACAAAATAACTTCGCAAGAATTACATATTGTAAATACAACTGCTAACAGTGGTTGGATTGTTGAATCAGGTTCTTTGTCTGGTATGACAGCTGACGACTTAGAAGAACACGGAGCAGAAACAGGTTTAGTATTAGAATTTAATAGAGGCTCTACTCCTCCAGGTAAAATACCGCCTAACCAAATACCCACTGGTTTAGATAGACTAGGTACTAAAGCTGCTAACAACATAAAACAAATTAGTGGCATATCTGATGCTATGTTAGGTATGGATAGTGCAGAAGTTTCTGGAGTTGCTATACAGCAAAAACAAAACAGAGGTTCTTTAATGTTACAAGTACCTTTAGATAACTTAGCTAAAACACGTCAGTATCTAGCAGAAAAAATATTACAAATGGTACAAAGTTACTACACAGAAGAACGTATTATACAAATAACAGATGAGTCTGACCCGTATAAACCTAGAGTAAAAATGGCAGTAAACCAAATGACACCTGAAGGTGAAGTTATAAATGACTTAACTTTAGGTGAGTATGATGTAGTAGTGGGTACCGCTCCTGCTAGAGATAACTTTGACGAAATGCAATTTGCTGAAGCTATTGAGCTTAGGGGTGTTGGAGTACCAATACCAAATGATATGATAGTAGAGTATTCACATCTGTCGCGTAAAGCAGATATAGCAGACAGAATAAGACAACTAGAAGGAACTGCTCCACCAACAGAACAACAAATACAATTACAACAGTTCCAGATGGAATCACAAATTAGAAGTACACAGTTAGAGATTGCTAAGCTAGAAGCTGAAGTAACTAACTTACAAACACAAGCTGCTTTAAATGTTGCGAAGACAGAAGCTGCAGAACAAGATCCACAGTTGAAGGTTGCTGAATTACAAAGTAAACTACAATCTAAACGAGAGGAGCTCGAGTTACGTGAACGTTTATCAGCTATGACAAATGAAATGCGTAAAGAACAGAGTGATACAACGGCAGCTACTAAAATGGCTACTGAAGCAATGAAATCCATTAAACCTACAGGAGGTAATAACTAATGGCAAAAGATAAAAAAACTACAACAGAACCAGAGTCAGGCATAATATTTGATGGCTTACCAGGCGCGGATACTCTATCTGCAGAGGAAGCTAGCAAAGAATTTGCGGCTGACTTAAATTTTGATAATCCAGAAGACGAGGTAGAATTTCCACAGGAGGATGAAATTGAAGAAATCTCAGAAACAGAACTCACTGCTGATACAGAAGAAACGGAAGAAGGAGAACCAGAGGAAACAGAAACAGAAGCGCTTGAAGCAGAAAGCGATACAGAAAAAGTTGGAGAACAAGAAACAGTATTGGAGCAAGATGAGGGAGATACACAACAGGCTGAAAGAGCAGTTCCGACAGAAACTACTAAAGAACCAATGATTCCTAAGTCTAGGTTTGATGAAGTGCTTGCTAAACAAAAAGCCTTACAGAAAAAACTAGACGAAGCATCTGCCCCGCAAATAGAGGATATAAAAGAAGCCCCTAAATATGACTTTGACAGCAAAGAAATAGAGTATCAAAATTTAGTCTTAGATGGAGAATCTACTCAAGCTGTACAACTTAGAAGTGAAATTAGGCAAGCTGAAAAACAACAAATGATGTTTGAGATGCAAGCTAAGATGGGTCAAACTATGACGCAGACTACAGAAATGCAAGACTTACAAGCTAAAGCAAATGAAATACAAACTGCTTTTCCTACGTTAGATGAAAACAACGCTTCTTACGATGAATCTAAAACTAACGAAGTTATGGAACTAAGAGACGCATATATGATGCAGGGCTATGCTGGCGCAGATGCTTTGCAAAAAGCTACTACATTAATTATGGGCCAAGTAGAAACAACTACGCAACCAGACCCTAATATTAAAAAAGTACAGCAAAAGAAGCAGCAAGCAAACGTTTCTAAAAAGATACAAGCTTCTGAATCTCAACCACCAGCTATGAAAGGTCAGAACAAAACTGATAAAAAAGTAGACCTTAATGTTTTATCCACAGAAGAGTTCGACGCCCTTCCCGCAGAAACTTTACGAAGAATGCGTGGAGATTTCGGATAAACTATGGTATAAAATATACAAGTTCGTCCGTTAAAACGATATTTAACCTGCGTCGTTGCAGTAAAAAAACGTATTTCGCCTGCTAGGGCGTTAATCTAGACGGGGTCGTGTCCGCAAATAACGAAAGCGTTCACCCTACGATAGTGGGTATACGGATAATATGTCGCTCCAAAAGACGACTAGTTTTTTAACTTTTTTAAAGGAATATTATCATGGCAAATACAAACTTTGCTGCGTTGACCACTGAACAATTAACAATTTGGTCACGCGACTTTTGGCGTGTCGCAAGAAATATGTCCTTCATTAATCAATTCGCAGGTAGCGGATCTAACGCAATGGTTCAGAGAATATCTGAACTTACTCAATCAGAAAAAGGAGCTAGAGCAGTTTTAACTCTTTTAGCCGATATGACTGGTGATGGTATCGTTGGAGACAATACTTTAGAAGGTAATGAAGAATCATTAAGAGCTTTCGACATAGTAGTACAATTGGATCAACTAAGATTCGCTAACAGACTTTCAGGTAGAATGAACGACCAGAAGTCAGTTGTGAACTTTAGAGAACATTCAAGAGACGCACTTGCTTACGCAATGGCTGACAGAATGGACCAGTTAGCATTTTTAACTTTGAGTGGCGTTGGTTATACACTTAAGAATAATGGAGCATTAAGACCTGTAATGAATTCAGGACAGAATCTTGGTGATTTAGCATTCTCAGCTGATATAACTGCACCTACGTCTAATAGACACAAAAGGTTTGATGCGACTGATGGTATTGTAGCTGGTGATGTTACTGCAGTTGCTGCAGCTGACAAACTAAGCTATAGCGCTATTGTTGATCTAAAAGCATATGCTAAAGATCAGTACCTAAGAGGTATTAGAAGTGCTGGTAATGACGAGATGTTTCATCTTTTTGTTACTCCACAAGTAATGGCCGATCTTAAACTTGATTCAGATTTTCTTGCTAACGTAAGAAACGCTGGTGTTAGAGGACCAAGCTCAAGCTTATTCTCTGGCTCTTCAAGCTTAATGGTTGACGGCGTGATGATCCACGAGTTCAGACATGTGTTTAACACAAACGGAGCTACAAGTGGAGCATCAAGTAACGCTGGAGCTGCTGGTTACAAATGGGGCGCTAACGCTAACGTAAATGGATCTGCATGTATTTTTGCAGGTGCTCAAGCATTAGCAATGGCTGATATCGGTATCCCAGAAATAGTAGAAGACACCTTCGACTATGGAAACCAAAACGGTATTTCAATTGGTAAGATATTTGGTCTTAAAAAGCCTAAGTTTAACAGCGACCATACTGGTCAGTCTGAAGACTTCGGTGTAATAAGATTAGATGTAGCTTATTAATTGTGTTATATTTTATAGGTGGTCTGTATGGACCACCTATAACTTTTAAATTTTAGGAGAAAATTATGTGGATTGTTTCAGAAAAAGAAGATAAATACGTAGCGTCAACTTGGGGAGCCGTTGTTAATTTAACAGCAGGAGTACCAAGACAAGTAGGACATGATATGGGATTATTATGTTTACAAGCAGGATGCACAGAAGTAAAAGAACCTTCAGTAGCAGAAACCCCCGTAACAGAAACTCCAGTAGTAGAAGAAGTTGTAGAAACTTCAACAGATTTTAATAGTATGACTAAAGGGGAACTAGAAACTTACGGTCGCACTATTGGTATAGAACTAGACAAACGCAAAAAGAAAATAGACTTAATTGCAGAGTTGTATAAAGCTGCAGAATAAACAGGATAAATTATGGCGGGTACACTTACAGGCGCTAATATAATAAGTAGGGTTCAAGATACCCTACAAGACACAACGAGTGTTAGGTGGCCAGAAGCAGAACTTCTTAGGTACATTAATGATGCTCAAAGAGAGATAGTTAACTTAAGACCTGAGTCTTCTTCAACTCATTCAAACGTGCAACTTGTTACTGGTACAGAACAAACTCTTCCTTCTGGGGGGTTACGTCTTATAAAAGTAGTAAGGGGTATGAATGGCACTAGTACAAGTGCTACAGGTTTAAGAGCTATAAGATTAGTAAATGTAGACATCTTAAATACACAAGAGCCTGATTGGCACAATCCTTCCGTAAGTGGAGATTCTGCGCACGGTACTGTACCTAAACATTACATTTTTGACGAAGATGACCCTAGAAAATACTACGTGTATCCAGGAGTAGCCGGAACTGCGTACGTAGAAATAGTTTTTTCAGCTTCACCTACCGACTTAGCAAATACAAGCGCTGTAATTTCAGTAGACGATATATATGCAAACGCTATTATAGATTTTGTTCTTTATAGAGCATATATGAAAGATGCAGAATACGCAGGCAATGGACAGAGAGCTGGGCAACATTATCAATTATTTACAGCTAGTGTAGGCACGGGGCAGCAGGCTCAAGTTCTACTAAGCCCTAATAACGATAGCGCCCAACCTGTACCAGGCAATCTACGTTAGCCATGGCTAACTTTTCTTCATTAGTTAAAGAAGTCTTACCGTACGTTTCTATGTGCCCAGACTCTTTAGTAGAGACTAATATAAGGTCTGCAACTATAGAGTTTTGCGAAAGATCCAAAGCTTACGTACAAGACTTAGATCCTATTACTACTGTAGCGGGCGTATTTGAGTATGACTTTGATCAGCCCAGCGGCACAGAAGTACATCAAATTTTGTGGATGACGTTTGACGGTAATGATATGGATCCTATTAGCCCACGTAGTTTAGAACTAAACTACCCTGACTGGAGAGATAGAACTTCTAGGCCTCACGTATATTTACAAAAAACACCCAATACCTTTTGGGCAGTGCCAGTACCTCAAACTACTCTTACTAATGGACTTATAATGGGAGTTGCTCTTAAACCTACAAGAACAACTAGTAATGTAGACACAACTTTTTCAAATACGTACAGAGACGGAATTATATACGGCGCTTTGTACAGGTTGTTACGTATGCCAAACAAAGAATGGACAGACGTACCAGCAGCAAGAGAGTACCTTGCGCAATTCAATCAAGAAATACAACAAGCAGAACTTAGAGCCAGGGGCGGAGACCTTGGAGTAAACAGGAAGGTTAAATATAAAGGAATTGGAATGCCCAGGAGGCGGTATGGTAAGTACGGAAAGGAAATCGACTGGTGATAGTATTGAGCCACAACCTACGGATATAAGAAGTTGTTGGCCGCAAGTAAAAAAAGGAATAGAAAACATACTTGCACAAATACCTTCTCTTACTTTTATACCAGAAGACGTTTACAGCGAATGTGTAAATGAAAATGCCTTTCTATTTACCTCCCCAACTGGTTTTTTAGTACTAACTCTAGAGTTAGATAAGTATACAAAAGACAAGACATTGTATATTTGGTTAGCGTATACTTATACAAAAGGAAACCACGAATGGCTAGGCCATGAAAAATGGTTTGAAGATATGGCAAGGAATTTAGGGTGTAAGTATATAGAAGCCCAGTCAGCGATTCCAGAGATGGAACCGTACGCAACAAAACGCGGCTGGAACATAGACGCACGAATTTTTAGGAGACAGGTAAGTGAGTAAACCAAAAGCATCAGAATATAAAGCTAGTGATTCAGAAAAAGCTTTAGCGTCTGTTAGTTTAGCAGACAAAAAGTTTTTTAGAGAAGCTTATCTGCCTAAACTAAAAGAAATGAGAGATATGTCTGAAAAACAAGACTATACGGGTGTAGCAGAAGGTAAAGCAAATGCGGATACTATGCAATCTCTTACAGACAGACCTACTCTTGCCGCAACGCGGTCCGTAGATGCTACTGCAGATCTAGCTTCTGCTGCTACTGGACAAGCAGCAAATGCTTACTTTCAAGGTACGGTAGGAAAAAAAGAAGATCAACTAGGGGTCCTTAAGAATGCTAGAGGTTTAGCAAATACAGCTACTTCTGGTTTATCTAGAGCTGGTAGAATAGAAACCTCAAACCAACTAGCAAGCGCACAAGCAAAACAAACACGAAGAGCTGCTGTAATTCGTTCTGCAGGTCAATTAGGAGCGCAATTTGCGTCCAATGTAAGCGATGCAAATACTTTTGAACAAGGACAAACTTTTGACCCTATAAAAAATAGAATGGTTGATAACGAAAAACAAGGTAACTTCTTCCAAAAAGGTTTTGGTGGTATTGATACATCTGGTAGGACTCCAACATGAGTTTAGGAAGTTTAATGAATTATGATAGTGTTTTTTCTAGGCTGTATGGTAATCAAACAGATAACATATCAAACATGGAACAAGTAGATGACCCCGAGGCTGCGTTTGCTGATATAACACGACAAGATTATGACGACTATCTAAATAACTTTAGAGCGTTTGAAAAAAGACTTTTAGATGCTACTAACGACACTAGCATAATTGACAATGCTAGAGAAAACGCCCCAAAGCAATCTAAACTAGCAGCAGGTGTAGCAAAAAGAAATGCTGAAAGATATGGTGGTGGAGGCTTAAGTAACGTACAAAAGCTAGAACAACAAAGAGCCCAACAAAGAGGGGGCAAATTAAATTTAGCAGGCAGCGTAAACAACGCGCGTATACAACAAAGACAAGTAAATCAAAGTATGCTTCAAGAACTTATAGGCATAGGGCAAGGTGTAAATAGCAATGCTATGCAAGGGCTTGGAGATGCAGCGGGTATGGCTTCCCAAAGACGAAATGCTTATGGACAAGCTAAAGCTAATTACTCTTCTCAGATGACAGGCTTAGGTACAACCATGCTATTAGCAGCATTCGGAGTATAAGATGGCATCATTAGCACAAGTAAACGCAATGAGCAATATAACGAAAAACCGAAATCAACGATCGGTAAACAGTGCTGTAGTTCTAGGTGATTACATGTCTAACTTAAGTTACGAAGTTAGCAAAGAAGACCCAAATGACCCAAACAAGACAATTAAAACTTTTATTAATCCAATACAGACTTTTCGAAGACCTAAAGATGACCCAGGACCTTCTATTGGTGCTATAAAAGAAGGTAGCGAAGGTTGGGATGTCATGAGCGAAATAATAGAGATAGAAGACCCAAAGAACCCGGGCAAAATGAAAAAAGCGTTCAGACACGAAGAAGACCTACTAAAAATATATAATAGTAGCCCCTTAGTCACTTCTTACACAGACATATTGACAGGGGAAACTAAAAGAGGAAAAGCGGTCGCGTTTGTTATAGACGATCAGGATAGAATTTCACTTCAACTAGAAGGAGAACAGGGCCTTGTACCTAAAACTTTAGGTTTTAGTAATGACCCTAAAGATGTAGTTTTATTTACAAATAAAAAAGACATGCTAGGTGATGTCAATATGATATTACTAGGTAACCAAGCTACACAAAGCCGAGGGGCAAATACACTAGGGGCTGCAACTGCTGATGGGAACGCTTATATGAAAGGCAGAGAGGACGAGAAGAGTGCTTTAGACTTTCTAGCTGAACAAAATGCCGCAGTAGAAAGCGGCGAAAAACCTCCTGGACAGGTAGCGCAGGAAATAGAAGCTGCTAGAGAGCTTATCTTAGGGGGCATTGATCTGTTAGAAAAAGAAGACGAAACTAGTTCTGCTGCACCTACAACAACTACACCTACAGCTGATTACGTAGGGCCTACTAACGCAATAAGCATGCAAGAAAGCAGCAATAACCCAAATGCGCTTTGGAAAAACTCTCAAACGGATACGTTTAAAAACCAACCTCCTGTAACAGAACAGACTATAGCAGAAGTTCTAGAGTTTGTTAAAATAGACGGCGAGTACGCAAACTGGTCTAAAACTCAAAGTAACCCTGCTTCAGGCGGTTCGGGTAAAATACATACGCCTATAGGTAAATATCAATTTGTAGGGGCTACGTTAAGAGACATAAAAACTAGAGGCGGGTTTGAGGAGTTAGGTATTACTGACGACACAGTATTTTCAGAAGAAATACAGGACAAACTATTTTCTTGGTATATTAAAGATACAATACAAGCAGCAGAAAAAGATGGTACAGACCCTAAAGCAAAAATAAGAGGCAGATTTGAAGGCATAGGGACAACTGATGATATGTCCGACCAAGAATTAGATACTGTTATTTCTCAAGTTCAAAACGGTACTTACGCATCAAGTTCTGCAGAAACCCCAGCTACCAAACCACAACTAGTAAACAAAGCAGATGTAGAAAGAAGAGAGTTACCTTTCCGTACAAAAGATACAGGCAGTGATGAAGTACAACAAGCAAACATTATAGCGCAATCTATATTAGACGACCCTACTTTAATATTATCTGACGAAGAAGTAAAAGCTCTAAGAAAAGGTGCAGATTACACTAATCAATTTAACGCTGGAGGTAGGGGTGGCGCAATAACTTTTGCGGGTCTTAATAAACAAATTTCTTCTATTACTACACAGCTAACAAACTTAAAGGAAAGAGACCCGAACGAAGTATTTGAGAACATAGTTACCAATTCGGCTACTGTTAGCCTAAAAACAATAACCGTAGCAGATAAAATTACCGAGTTAGAAAAAAAATTAGAAGATAAAACTAAAAGTAGATTAAATATTGCTAAAAGTATTTCTAATAATATAGCAACTGACACAGCCAGTTTAAATGAAGCTGCAGCACTAAAAGAAGAAAGAAACCAAAAGAAAATTAATAGCATTCAAGCTAAACTTAATCAAAATATATCTGAGTCTCAAAGAAAAGTTTTACAAGCACAGCTAGACAAACTTCAGCCTCCAGTTGCTGAACCTGATGTACCTAAAGTAACGCTAGGAAAAGAAACGGAACAAAAATTTAATATACCAGCTCCAGACTTTACAGATATTGATAGCTTGAGGCAGTACGCTATAGATAACCAAGAGGCGTTAAAACTAATAGGAACAGATGGAAACATACTCCAGCAAATATCAGGTATTTTAAATAAATATGATGTAAAAACAGAGCAAGAACTAATTAAGATACCACCTGCAGATCTTGGACCAGACTTTGGCATGCTAGAAGTACTTGCGGGTATAGCAATGGCTTCTTCAGGCCAAGACGGATTTTTAGATACTTTTGATAAGCTTTCTACTATATATGGTGCAAAGAGCGCAACTGCCGCTCAAAAAGCTGACTATAATGCAGGAATAATACAGGAACGAAACAGGTTAATACAAAACCAAAATCAATTTAATAGTAAAGAAAATAGAATGAGTAATCAGTTTGATACGGAGTTACGTAGGAAAATAACAGAGTTTAATATAAACGCTAACAACGCCAATAACGATAAAATACAAAAATCAGCAATCGCGTTAAGTAAGTCAATTGAAGGATTTTCTCTATCTATTAAAGACGCTAAGGGATACTATAATGATCCGTTTAAGACTCCTGAAGCTGTTGCTAAATTTCAAACAGTAATGAGAGAGTTTAAGATTATGGGCGGCCTAAATGGAGGACCGATTGGTTACAAAGCTGACGGAACTTTAGACCTAGCAAATATTAACCCCCTAGCTTTGAACCTAATGAAAGATGTTGTTGGCCAGGCCTTATTTGCGTATGCTTCTAATAACAGTAATGTCGGTACACTTAGAGGTTTCTTTAGAGACAAAGCCAATATGTCATTTGACGATATACTGAGAAAAATAAAAATAGAAAAAGATGTAATAAAAGGCAAAGCGTATATATCTGACATTATATTTATAGATGCTGCTGGCAACAGAACTAGAACTGGAATAAACGGAACGCAGCTCAGTGACAGATTTGGTTCGGAAGGCGCATTGCTACGTGCTATGTTGTTAAGCTTTGTACCAAAAGAACAGATAGAGAAACCTGAAACAGGTAAGTAAGCATGTCATCTATAGATGAAGGGATACAAAAAATTGCTTCTGGCCAATTTGCACAATTAGGCCAAGTTTCTCAAACTGATGAAGAAATGGAAGGCGCACTTAGAACCCCCGCGTTACAACCTGAAATTACAAAAATTGATAATCCTTTAGAAGCCTTTCAAGGTGGGGTAAAGTCTGGAGTACGAAACGTACAAGCTCAAAACCAAAACTTTATGGCTGCTATTGCTAGCATTAGGGGCAATGAAGACGCCATGCAGAACAGGCTTGATGAAGCAGACACTTTATCTTACGAAGCTTCTATACCACTTGCAGGTATGGAGCAATTTGATGAGTTCCTAGAAGAACCTACTGTATTAGGTTTCTTTAATCAAATAGCGTCAGCAACGGGACAATTCGTACCTTCTGCTGTAGCAACCGTAGCAGAAGCTGCACTTGTAGGAGCAGCCGTAACGGGTGTAACCATAGCAACCGGGGGTACTGCAACGCCAGGGATAATAGGAGCTGCGGCACTAGGTAGAACTACTTTAAAAAACGTACCAAGAAGAATCGCAGAAAGAGGCGGCAGTAGAGAGTACGCAGAAAATTTAATCGAAAAAAGTTATAAAAATGCAGTAGCCAGAAAAAATAATACTGCTTTACCTTTTCCTAAAATGAGAATGCAGGAAGAGCTAGACCTAGATGCAATATACTTAGCTTTACGTAGTCAAAAAATAAACAAAAGATTTAAACAAGGAGCATTAGGAGGCGCGTACGGACAAGAGTTCCGCCAGGGCTCTGGTATCGCGTACGGAGATTACGCAGAACAGGGTATGACTACCCCAACTGATGCCGTTAACGCATTTGCACAGGGTGGAGTTTTTGCAGGGATAGGCGTTGTTTCTGAAGCAGCTGTAGCTGGAAGTTTTCTACGGACTCTAAAAAAAGGTAGGGTTAACAGACAAGCAGTAGGGAACGATCCTTTCTTATTAAGAAATGTTAATAATACTAGTGTACTTAAAGACCTAGGATACATAACAGGGGTGACTGCTTTTTCAGAAGGTTTAGCTGAATTACTACAAGAAGAACTGTCTGTACAACAAAAATTTAGAATAGATGATACTTACACAAAAGCTAATGCTAATTTAGATAGAAAACATGCAGCATTTGCAGGATTCTTTGGGGGAGCAGGTTTAGGTGGGGCTATAGGTTCTGGCCCTGCTGTATTTAACAAAAGTAGAGAACTATTAAACAGAAGTTTAGACGAAGAACATTTACGACAAGTTTATAACGAGAGACAAGGCGAAGTAGGAGAAGGACATGTATTCCAAGAACACTCTGATTTAATAGAAGAAAACTTTGACATGATGTTTGATGATTTAACAAACAGAGATTCTGCTTGGGTAGATATAGATAGCCGAAAACAGTGGCAAAAAGCTAATGTAAGTAAATATGATGGTAATTACTTTTCTGTAACATCTTTAGGTAAAGGAGTTCTTTTCACTACAAATGAAAAAAAAGCCCAAGCTTTTTCAAACATGGTAGATGCAGACCCATATAACACAGAAATGCAAGATGACTGGTTAGCAGAAAACCTTGGATACACTAGAAGTAGAAGGATTGGCGATGATCAAGTTGTAGGACTACGGAACAAAAAAACAGGTAAATTAGCTTGGTACCAGCAAACCACAACAGAAAAAGAAGATAACGGTAAAACTGGCACCGAAAATGCAACAAGTGCAGCAAACCGTGTTATGGGTAGAGCAAGAGATAAGTATGAGCTTGTATATCAAACTCCATCTGAACATTTTGCTGAACGTATGGAAGGTTTACAACGAGAAACTACTGGTTTTAATGAAAACACTAAAGACCCAGATACAGTTAGGTATCAAGAATTTGATGCAGAAGGAAGCGAACAAATAGAAGCAGATGCGCAATTAGCTGCTGATTCGGACCAAAACTCTTTAAACGCTCAATTAGATGTACGTAGAGGTACTATAGGAGAAGGAACCGAAAAAGAAATAAATGACTATATAAAAGCTGAATTTGGTATAGATGTACCTTATAAAGATTTATTACAGTTTGCAGATATATCTAACAAACTTAAAATACAAGCAGGAAACTTAGCAAAAAATAAAAATAACCAAGGGTCTTTAGGGAAACAGCTAGAAGAAGCGGGTGTAGAAACACCAGCTCCAGACAATACTGTTAAAGCAAAAGATAGTGTTAAAAAAGCCCTAAGCCAACTTAAACCTAGTACAAAAGCTAGATACTTAAAAACTATGGCTGCTATTAAACAAGCGCAAAATAGCAACGCCGTAAGGACTGCGGATGTCCAATCTAGTATAGAGTCGCTTAATAAAGACCCTGTTCTTGCAGTATCAAACCTAATAGATTTTATAGAAGAAGCTGTAAGTTCTAACTCTTTAAGGGATAGCACCGTAGCAGACCTAGAACTAACTGGGACAGCGTTAGGTACGGCAAGAGATGAACTTATGCCTTCTAGAGAAATTCTGACTAACCCTAACGTTGCGGGTATGGACACGAAAGATAACGTTGCAGTTGGGGTAAATAACGCTGAAATAATGAAACGTGGTGGATCAGGTACCGTAGAAAACCCTTTCGTTGATATAATAAATGGAAAGCCTACTCCTTTTAACATAAACAATAAAGTAGATAAGAAAGCTAGCCCTCAACAAATAGCATTGGTTTCGTCTTTAGTACACCCTAACTTTAAAAGTGATTTTGATAAAATTAAAAACCTTATTTCTGAAAGATTAGCTACTAGGTTTTTAGAAAAACAAAGCACTGATAACGCTAGTGAATTCATAAGAATAGTGCCTGTTTCTAAATTAGGAGAATTGCGAGCAAGTTTAGAAATAGTGCAAGAGCAAATACCTGACAACATACAAGAGTTTCAAAACATTAAAAAAGAAGGTTTTGTATTAGTAAGACATTTTGTAGATAACTCTCAAGAAACAACAAAAATGAACCCTAACGAATTGCAACCAGAAGCATTTGCAGAAAATGTAGCGGTTCGTATTGCACAAGCTAAAACTAGAGGGAATAACAATAAAATAGATAAGAACCATAAGTTTAAAGTTAAAGATGCATACGCAAATAAAAACTTGCAAGATGTTGCTCCAGGAACAGTAGACATAGGGGTATTAATACAGGGCTTTGTTACTTTAATGAGAAGAAGCGGCCAGAGACCTGAGTTTGCGAGTATGAGTGTTGCTCAAACTAGGGCAATAGCTTTTAACGACGTACTTGATTATTTTGAACAAAATAATATTACTTTAGAATACTACCCAGATGGAGTAAAAACTAAAGAAGGTAGACCTCCTGTAACTTTAGTAGGCCCAGCTTTTAAAGGTACCCTTAGAGCACAAGAATCATTTACAACAACACCAAGAATAATTACCTCCAAGTATGGACCCATAAACAATAAAGGGCCTAAAACTTCCAACCTCATAAACGAAATAGTAAACGACGTTGATTCTGGTATTTATGACATAGGCAACGACCCTAAAAGTTACGCTGAAATTGTAAAATCTTTTAAAGTACAACCAAGCAAAGTTCAAAAAATAGAACAAGCGGTACAAGATGGAAAACTTACTTTGCCTGCTATAGCGTATGTTGAGGAAGCAAAATTACCAACGCCAGATACACCTCTTCAAGAAGATGTTACACGAAATTTTTTATTTAAAGACTCCCAGGGCAAAATGCAACTATCTTTAGGGGCTACTAAAATACAAATAACAAAACGACCTGGTGCTAATGCTAAAGTAAGACAAGCAAACATTGAAAATAGACAAAAATATGTAGAAAATTTAAAAAACTTTGAAGGCCCTTTACAAAACATACCTTTAGAAGAAGCTATGTATGAACAAATAGAAGCCAGAATTGCTGAACTTACAGATTTCAATTTTATTACTTACTCTGAACCTAGTGGGTCTAAGAGGGACAGTGTATTAGTAGAATCTACAGACCCTAACTTTGATTTAAGAGGTCTAAAAGGTAATAGAAATAAAGTTATAGAAAACCTAATGAATAAGTATGGGTTTACTAAAAGAACAGAGCTAGAGGGATTTTGGCGAAAGAACAAACAAAAAAAACTAGGGAGTTTAGATTCTTACGTATCTAATACTATAAGTACTATTGTAGACGAACTTTTACCCCTTACCTATGTGCAAGAGTTAGCTTCTTTTATGGCTAATAAACTAGAACTAAGAATGGAAGACACTGTTCTAGGTCAACAGCCTGTAGGTGTTTGGTTACCAGACGCTTTAGCTATAAAAGATGCAGGGGCAGAGGCGTCTGATTTTGGTGATAGTAATCTAGATGCTAGTGGTGTTTTTAATAATCCTTTAGACAACATAGTTCAAGGCATGTCTGACCCCAATAAACAAGACATACTAATGAGTAATGAGTTTGAGTCCATTTCAGAACAAGAAGCACTAGAAACAAGAGGTAGAGACAAATTTAAAGATATGTCTAGACCAAAAAAAACAGGGGTAAACAAACAGGAAACAGCTGCAAATTCAAAATACGCTAAAAAAACTGAGATATCAAAAGGTGTAGAACTCTTAGATCCTGTATTGTACGAAGATTTAAGTTTGGATGAAGTAGTTGTACATAAGGATTTTGGAGAAGGCACGGTTGTTAACCTAAGTAGTAAGGTAGGACCTTATCGTAGAAATAGACCTTCTGTTAAAACTGAAACTGTTACTATAGCTTTTAACGACAAAGAAATAGGCACCCAAACTCTTAGTTTCCCTCTTACACGTTTACAAAACGCGGTTTTAGAAGAAGATGTAGAAATGGCCCGACCAGATGAAGATGGTGTTACTGGCGGCGTAGAAAGAGAAAATTACGTAGTTCAACCTTCTGAAGATGGGGAACAAAGCCCGGAACGTGAAAGTTTTGTAACAGAACCAGAAGCAGATACTACGCAACAACAAGAACGTCCACTTACTCAAGATGAAAAGATGGAACAAGAATATCAAGAATATAATAGAGAGCAGGACGCGGATAAAAAACAACAAACAGCAGCACGTAAAAAAGCAAATGAGAAACAAGCAGCTAAAAAACAAGAAGCTAAAAAACCAGCAGCTAAAAAACCAGCAGCTAAAAAACCTAAAACTGCGTTAGACAAAAACGCAACTGCAAAAACAAGAGATAAAATAATACAAGCAGCAAGACGTTTAGGTTTAACAGCAAATATAAAAATATTTAGTCTAGATGACACAATAAATTTTGGTACTGGTGGCGCAAACAGATCGATTAAAATGGCGCAAGATAAAATGAAAGCTGATATAGCTGAGGGTAGAATTATACCGGGTGCAAATTTAGGCGCAAAGAAATTTAGGAGTAACATATCTTTTAACGATTATGATGTAATTTTACTAGCACCTCGCGAAGACGGTAATTCATCCGCAGAGGCACAAACGCTTATGCATGAGCTTGGTGAGTCGTTCGTACGACAAGAAACGGATAAAAGTTTAAAAGTAAGTAAAGTTAGAGAAAACTTATTAGCTGAATTTGCAAAAGAAAAAGCTAAACCAAATACTCCTTCCGCCTATAAAAATCAGGATACGGGTTTTGATGAATGGTTAGCGGACCAGTTTGGGGCAGCCATTAGAGAAAAACTAGGTATTAGTTTAGATACAGACAAAAGTTTTAAAGAGATGACAGCGGGTAGTAAATTTTGGTTTAGAAGATTGGTTAAAAAACTTTTAGATTTTTATAATTCTCTTAGCCCAACAAATAGAAGAAGACTAGAAGCTAATGAAACCGCACAAGAGTACATAGCTACTGTAGCAGATAAATTTAGAACTCCAACTCCAAACAAAATACCTTACGAAGTAAAAGCAAGAATAGAAAAGAAAATAGAATCTATCCTAGGACCTGAAACCTATACAGATAAACAACTAAGAAAAGTACAAGATAAAGCTTTTAAACTACTCAGTTTAGATAAAATGCCTAATTGGGTTAAAAAAATATTATATACATCTGACGGTAGACTTAGAGATATGGGCCCGGTAGGAGTCCTAATAGCTGATTTCTATTACAATCAATCTAGAAGTAAATCAAAAACAGGGTTATTGTTATCTAGAAATAGACTTACTCAAAAATACGTAACTAAAGTAGCTGAAATACTAAACGTAAATGATAACTTTGACCTAACAGACCCTAACTTTTATTCAACTTTAACTCCATCGCAAAACGCTATACTAGCAGAAGCTGAAAGTGATACACCAACAGCAGAGTTAACAAACCCTAAAGCAAAAGAACTAAGGGAGTTCTTAGAACAGTTTTATAATGAACTAGGTTTAAAAGACTTAGGTGTAGCAAAACGTGCAGACTTCTTTCCTCGTGTTATTGCTATATATGATGTGGCTGGGGATGAAAACATACGAAAAGCTCTTATAGGGTTATTGGCAGAAAAAAATCCTGAAGTAGCATTAGGAGAAATAACAAAAGCAGTAGACTCTCTTGTAGAAAAAGGCAATGGTTCTTTAGAGTTTGAATCTAAAACAAACGATCCTTTAGATGTAGGTATTATGAAATCTTATAAACCTTTGTTTGATAAGCTTACTAGAGAAGACCTTAGAAATATAAATGCAATAGAAGCTCCTGAAGTAGCACTTAAAAAATACATAGACAAAGCAGTAACAAGAAGTGAGTTCGAAAAACGTGGCGGAGTTAAATATTTACGTGAGCTTATGGAACAGTTAACTCCCGCACAACAAGAAGAAGCACAAAAAATACAAGACGGCATGATGGGCCGAATAAAGCCTATTACTAATGGCGTATTAAAAATGGCTAATAACATAGGCCTAGTTTTAAACATAGTAACCCTACTAGCTTTTACGGTTCTTGCTTCTATTCCAGATTTAGCAGGCCCAGTACTTAGATCTAGAAGCTTAGACACAAGACCTATATTTAATGTGTTAAAAGAAATGATTAAAAACCCAGAAGAAGGGCGACAACTTGCAAAAGAAATAGGAGTAGTAGGCGTAGATGCTATGTCTACTTTCTTTATTAATGCAGGAGAAGTAGATTTCTTAAGCCAGGGTGGGCAAAAAGTATCTAATACTTTCTTTAGAGTAACCGGATTAGAAATGTTTACTAGATTTACTAGAGTGTTTGCTACTGGTATGGGAAAACAATTTTTACTTGACCATGCTAAAAAAGCTAAAGCTGGGGACCAAACTTCCATATCTTACCTGCAAGAATTACAAGTTACTGCTGCAGAAGTAGAAGCTTGGGCAGAAGGCAAAGCTTCCCCAGAAGTAAAAGCTAAAGTAGATGAAGCATTAGCTAGGTTTGTAGATGAATCTATCGTACGTCCAAACTCTGCAGAAAGACCTAACTGGGCGAACGATCCTAGATACGCTTTAATATGGCAGTTAAAATCTTTTTATTATGCTTACGGAAAAACAATTGTAGGCGGAGCTTTAAGAGATGCAAAAGGCGGGGCAAAAAATGGTGGTATTACAGCAGCTGCTATGCCGCTAGCCATGATGGCCCTTATGCTTCTACCTTTAACAATGTTGGGTTGGGAGATAAGAGAATGGAGTAAAGCAGGGTTAGCTTGGGTATTACCAGGTGTAAGTCCTAGTGATCCAGGAGTAGACTACTTTAAAACAGACAGCATGACTAATGGGCAATATAATTTAGAGCTTTTAGATAGGTCAGGAATTCTTGGCCCAGGTTCTATGGCGCTTCCTCTATTTTTAGAAAGTCACAGACACGGTAAACCTTTTTGGATTAGCCCTCTTGGACCCGCTGCAGAAAGAGTTTATGATGGAATAACGTTAGATTGGAAACCTTCGGACTTTGTCCCAGTATACAGTCAACTAGATACACGTGCGTTCGGAGACGGCGCACGAGAATAATATTATGGTAGAATAAATTATGGCATATTCAGACACATTAAAATTAGTAACGGGAGATACTCTTCCAGAACTAACCTTTAACTTAAAAGATAGCAATACTGCTGCGTCAGGTTTGACTCTTAATTCAGAAGACAGCACCACATGGGCTCCTGTTAACTTAACAAATGGAGCAGTAAAACTAAGAATAAGAGAAGTAGGTACTACTACAGTCAATGCAACTATTACCGCTACAATCTCTGCACCCACTGCGGGAACTTGTACGTTAATATTTCCTGCTAGTACTTGGACTAAAGCTGGCACCTACGAAGGCGAAATAGAGTTTACAAAATCAGATGGCAATATACAGACGGTGCAAGATTTTATTAAGTTTAAGGTGCGAGAGGACTTTGATTAATGGCTTTTAAACTTGTAGTAGGGTCTCACGACTTAAAAGCTACTATAAATTTTACAAAGCTTAATACTACTGTTACATATCAAGAGTTAGCAGCAGCTAATGTAAAACTTGATTCTGATACTTTAAACAGGTATTTTACAGTTAGTACTAGTTCTCCTAATGCTGTATCAGTAACTATGTTAGAAGCAACGGCTTTAAACGTGAGTAAAGCACGAGCAGATATAGCTAATGTAAGTGAAACTTTAGCATTTGATACAAGTTTAGGACCTAGTGATAGTATAGCGTTTGGGGAATCCGTACAGACTTTAGTAACTTTTATAAGGGCGTTTAGTGATTCTACTAGTGTAGCAGAGAGCTCCACAATTAGTTTTGGTAAAAATGCTACAGATAGTGCTACAATATTGGAGTCTGCTAACATTAAGATTATACCTAATAGAGGTCTTAACGTAGCAGCTATAAATTCTAGTACATTGAATTAGGAGAATGTAAATGATTAATGATGATTTAATTTTAACAGGTAAGTTAGCAATTGCTATAAATGGTGAAGTAGTACAAGAAGTAGATAACCTTGTAGTTACGACAGGTAAAAGTTATGTAGCAGATAGAATGAAAAATAACTCTACTATAATGTCTCACATGGCTGTTGGTACGAGTACTTCTTCTGCAGCTGCTAACAACACTACGTTAATAACAGAAATTGCTAGGGTTGGATTAACTTCAACAAGCGTTTCTGGAGCTGTTGTTACTTATGTTGCTTCTTTTGGAGCAGGCACTGGTACAGGCGCAATAACCGAAGCAGGCATATTAAATGCTTCTTCAAGTGGAACATTACTTTGCAGAACAGTTTTCTCAGTTGTAAACAAGGGAGCGTCAGACGCTATGACGATTACTTGGACTGTATCTGTTTCGTAAAACAACATAGGAGAGCCAAGTGGCACTTGTCTTTAAAAATGATGCTAAGACAACTTTATCGTCTAGTATTAATTCTAGTGCTACAAGCCTTGTAGTACAAAGCGGTAACGTATTCCCCACCCCTTCTGGTGGAAACACTTTTTTTGTTACCCTGGATGATGGGTCTGAAAAAGAAGTAGTAAGCGTTACGGCCCGTAGTGGTGACACTTTAACCGTCGTTCGTGGACAAGATAACACTACTGCTAGAGCTTATAACACTGGAGATCTAGTAGAACTACGTATTAACGCAGGGGTTTTAGATACTTTCCCACAAGTAGGCACTACATATACCTCAGCTACTCAATCAGCTTCGGACAACTCTACTAAAGTCGCAACTACTGCTTACACGACTACTGCTATTGCAAACTTAGTAGATGGCGCGCCTAGTACACTTGACACCTTAAACGAAATTGCAGCTGCTTTAAATGATGATGCAGCTCTCAACACTACTTTAACTAACTCTATTGCTACTAAACTGCCATTAGCTGGCGGAACTATGACCGGAAACATAGCGCACGCAGGTACTTTTACTATAGACGTAGGCGGAGATATTAAATTAGATGCCGATTCATCAAATGTGTATTTATCAGATGGCGGTACTGATATTGGTCTACTTTCCACTAACAACCAAGATTTAAACATTCGCAATCTTATTTCAAACAAAGATATTTACTTTCAAGGTAGCGATGGGGGCACTAATTTTACAGCCCTAACCCTTGATATGTCAGCAGCAGGTGCGGCTACTTTTAACAACAAAGTTACTGCTACCGAACTAGACATCTCTGGAAACATAGACGTAGACGGAACTACTAACCTAGACGTAGTAGATATTGACGGCGCTGTAGATATGGCTACAACTTTAGCAGTAGCTGGAAATGTAGACTTTAATGGTGACTTAGACGTAGACGGAACTACTAACCTAGACGTAGTAGATATAGACGGTGCTGTAGATATGGCT
>Ga0209336_10000331_pt1 | contig 24551 bp, 33 predicted proteins | sample LinPmetageLP32_FD_184042 | JGI IMG/M metagenome (GOLD analysis project Ga0209336, IMG submission 184042) | Marine viral communities from the Pacific Ocean - LP-32 (SPAdes) (version 2) | ecosystem: Environmental > Aquatic > Marine > Oceanic | place: Pacific Ocean | collected 2009-08-23
TTATAACTTAATAGTGTCTACTACTTCGCCTTGCATGTAGTGTGGCTTAGCCATATCATCTACAATGATACTGCTTTTGTTTTTGTTATACTCAACACCTTGTAACTCGATACCTGCTTTATATAATAAATTTATAAGTTGCGGTGAGTCATATACTGATGTTTTATATCCATGACTTTGTGCTATGCGTCTAGCACCTTCTTTGTCGTTCCTGTTATACTTGTGTATCGCCTTCATATCTTAATATTCCATAATGTTCGCAGTAGTAACGCAAGTATGCCTCACGTTCTGCTTTGCTTGTTAGTTCTTTGGGTAGTGTATACATAGAGGAGGTTTCAACATATTCACCAGTTCTTTCTTTGTGCCCATACCCTTGTTTAGGTTGTCTGTAAATTAATTTAATCATCTTTCTTTGGTGCGTATTTGCCCTGTTTGAATATTTTATCGAAATTGTCTTTGTATTGTTCTGAATTGGTATTTATTCTAGGAGCACTACCTTTGCCCCCATGCGTTTGTCCGTAATGATTTTTGCTTTTGTCTAGCCCTTGTGCTTTGTCTCTGGCATACTTCAATGTGGGATTATTATTGATAATAGTCTCATTCTTCTTCCATTGTGCTGTGCCTTTCTCTGGGGCTGGTGCGTATTCTTTGCTAGTGCCTTTCTTTTTCATAATAGTATTTACCTCAGCATCCTTCCGGCGTTTTGACGTCTTGGTGCCATTACTTGACCTTGGAAGTCTTGTTTAAGTGGGAACATGCCATGCACACCGTAACGAATACAGTCTGTTAAATGATCATAACCCTGGTCCTTTGTGGGTATGCGAGTATTCTCTTTATAAGTGTGTTTGATTAAACATTCTCTTGTTCTAACACATTTAGGAGATAGTGTTAAGTTAATATCACCATTACTGCTTCTAAAACGACTGTTTACACTTGCTATGCTGTCTACTATAGGCGGATTCTTGTTTGGTGTGCGTAATATAAAGCCATTGTTTTGCAATATCATATGATTACTTACACCTGCACTATTAGTAGAACCATGCGATCCACTTGCATCCGGATACACAAACATCTGTCTATCTGATCCATAACGTCTACGTATTTCTTTTACCATTTCAAATGTATTAGAACTCCATATTTCTATTTCATCAAACATGTGTATGTGTTCTCCTTGTTTCTCTGCTATAACGGCACTCATGGGATTTATATTGAAATCCACAAATATATGCAAAGGTGTTCTAGCATTTGGTAGTATAGGTCTTTCTTGCACATTGTCCTCTGTGAATGCATAGAATATAACACCTTCATAACTTACAAATTGTGCTTCATACTCTTGTTCAAATCTACGAACATCAGTATCTCTACGTGCGGCTTCTATCTCATCTAGATCTACTTGCCCACCTTCAATAGTTGTGTATTGATAACTGCTCCAATCCTCTGTAGCACCACCTTGCACCCATAAGTCATAAAACCAGTTACGTCCTTTTGGTGATCCTATGAATAGTGCATGTCCTTTAGTGTCTGCTAGTGTGGGTCTAAGCACTGAATACCAAGTGTCTGGGTTTATGTCTGCACACTCATCCATTACTATAAAGTCATACTTTGCACCACGTAGTGCATCTTTATTCTCTGCAGAACGCAAGAATATCTTAGAACCATTGATTAGTTCTATGCATAGATCTGATTCATTTACTTTCTTTACCCAGTTAACACGATACATTTGGTTCTTTAATTCGTCCCAAATAGTTCCTTTAACCTGTCGGTAAGTGTTTGCTATTGATAATATGCGTTTGTTTGGATGTCTAGCATACTTGGCTAGCTCATTGATTGCTAAAAATGTTTTGCCGAACCTACGTCCCGCGGCAACAACTCTAAAACGTGCTGAATCGTCGCTTATGGTTTGTTGAGGTTTGGTTAACTTCATCTGCCATTTTTATTGCGTATTTCACTGCCATAGCCTACTATAATACACATGATAGTTAGGGGCATAAACCATGGATTGATTAAACCTAACATATGACCCCAGAGCAGACTGACGCCTGTTAGTGTGAATGTGTTTAGTAGTGTTGCTATACCTGTTTCTGCTTGTGGTAACTTCATATCTTTATCCTATAAAAAGAACTGCCTGGTTAAAATAAGTCATCGATTGCGTCTATACTACGTCAAATCTCGTTACTAACCAGGTCTTACGCCATAAATTGTGATTATTCATCTTCATCCTGTTGTGTTATCCAAGGTAGCACTTGATTGTCATCTGTGCCCATTGGATTATCCGACTGCGATAATAAATTCTTGCCTAGCCAGATAAGCATTACCCTATCATGTTTATTTAGTGCTAAATCTAGTTGTGCCTTACGCAATCGCTGTTTCGTAATAAGTCGGCTCTTTGTGATTATATCACGGAAGTTGTCCACAAACGTTTGTAAAGGAACGTCAAAAAAGTCTGCCATTTCCTTATTAGTGCAATGTAACTTGCTTAGTTCTGCTACTTGTTCTTCCGGTATTACACGTTTGTTACGCCCAATAACACGTCCTACCACTGTTTTCTCGCCATACTTGACATTCTTTACTCTGTAATGATTGTCTAATGTGCCTAAATCTAATTGATCATCAGAATCTGTTTGAGTAGTTCTCACTTCAAATTCGTTATCAATTGAACGTTGTATACGTTCTTGTTCTGTGGTTTGTGCCTTGTTGTCTTCGTTCTCAGTTGACATTGCGTTCTCCTGTAATCATCATTTGTTCGCTGATGTATGCGTAGTAGTTATTTATCCGTTTGCGTGGATTTGCGAGTGTTTGTCCGGACCTTGAATGGTAACCTAGAACAATTCTCTACCTCATACCAACCATGTTCACATCTAGCATCATTTGGTATGTATCTGTGTAGTGTGGTTGAATAGTCACAATAGTATATGTCTTGATCTATAAAGTGAACTATCTGTTTGCTTGGCTTTTCAGTCAGAACATGATCAAACAATAAATGTATATTAGAGGGTAAATCATCTAGATCTTGTTGCAACCAATATTGCACTAAAGGATTAAGTCTATCACATATCATCTTGCTGTTTTTCAAGTAGGCTACTTGTTCGTCTGTGTATTTCATCTACAAGTATTTACTCCAACTAGTAGTTGTCCACTACTACGTATCGGACAAGTAATAACACAAACAACATCTCATTTCATTCGATATTGCTTTGTTGTTATAACTGGTTATCTATTCAAACACTTTTGTATTGCTTGATGTAAGATGTTTGGAGTCATAAGGAACCGTTTATAGGTTCCTTTTAAAAAAAGACTTGATGTGAAGTGTCAGTGCCTTTAAGGAAGTAGGTATTTTTACACTATGCGACAATGGACTTTGGACTTTTCCAACCTACTCCAACATGCTTACGCATTAAGAACTTCGTTACCTTATATGTTCTCTGTTTTTGTCAGTGTTTTTTCGTGTATCAACATTTACACTATAGTAATACGTCCAGCCTAGGGTTCTACTGTCTAACTCTTTTAACTAGATAAATCTAGGAGAGTGTCTTACTATGTTACGAGTGCTGTATTACCAGCCCTTTCTCAGCGGAATTATAATCTGGCCCGCTAGCCTTTTGTGTTGATTGTTTATATGCCATGATGAGATCACGTTTCCAGCCTTTTTTGGGAGGCCATGTAACTCCTAGCTCTGCTAGTGTTTCTCTTGTATAACCACCATTAGGTGTTTTACGTGAATCTAAATATTCTTCTATTGTGTATAATTTGTTATTTGCCATAATGTTCTGTGCCTTAATGTAGTATTACTTACCACTTTTATTTATCTCTTTACCTTTTTTTGGTTTGATATGAAGGCATTCAGATAAATAATATATGTAATAGGGCACTACAACATGTATATTAAAAACGCTGTAATCCCCTTACAGTTATCAATTAGTGCCATAATTGTATCCAATTGTAACCTTATTACATGTATTATAAAATAGTTCCTTAATTCTATTTTAAATACTCCTCTAGTAATGCTCTAAACGGCTTGTTAGCAATAACATTCGAGTATTACTACTAAAGGCCTTATTACCCATGGTAGTAAGGTCTTTTTTTTCACTCAAAATTACCCAATAAATTACTTATATATAAAGTATTTGCATAAATATTATTATATAAACAAAAACAAAAGGAGATTATATAATGACAAAATTTGAAATAATAAAAAAGATTGCACAAATACATGAGGATCTTAAAACAGTAAGTGATGCAGTTGTATCACTACCAACACAAGAATGTGTGTCACCAGTAAGTGATAGACAAGCAACTCTGCTTAGAATGAAATACGAACATGGTGTAACACTAAAGCAAGGAGAACATAATGGGTAACAGAACATCATCACCACATGCAAACACACCATTTGAACTTAAATGGGGTGAACGTGCAGATGCTATTGCACAACGTGAACAAGTAGATACTGCAACCATACACATGAGAATACGCAATTATGGTAACCCTTATCAACGTAGAGCAAAGCCTACTAAATGGGAACGCAAGTATTGGAAAACAGCAAAAGAAATATGTCATGAACTTAACTTGCACTTGCAAACAGTAGAGCAACGTGAAAAGAATCATGGAACAGTATATTGTGAAAATAACGCAGACTTTGTGAATAGAAACAGAGAATTTAATCAGCCTTGCATGAAGCCAGTAGCACATCAAAGACCATGGTTAATGAAAGAACATCCTGACTATATTGCATGGCGCAGTGGTGTTATGTTTCCAGAAGACGCATAATGGCAAAGATCAAACCCATACTACCAGAAAGTTATATTGATGAAGCAGGTTGTAAAGTTGTTTACTACAGACCTAAACCTGATAATCACAAGAACCATGTGTATATAAATGAAGATGATAACACTTACATATATCATTGTGTTATACGTCTTATATCAGAGATAGGCGAAAAGCAATACATATTGCCACAGTTCTTTCAACAGTTCTTAGCAAAGGATAGCCAATTTAGTATCAGCAGTTACAATGCAGGCAAGAATTCACCTAAGCCTAATAGTGTGTTTAGTTATGCAAGTGGTTTAGTCAGCAATTGGCTACGCAATCCTGCACAAGACTTTACTGTTAAGCAGTTACCAAAGATAGAGATACTCACACTTATTATACATAACCTGTATGCAGGAGAGCATTTAGAACTAGGTTACAATGTAAGCACAGGCGTAAAGAATAAATTACCACATGCAATTAAATTTGTAGAAGCGTAAGTCAAAAAAAAGCAGGGCGGATTAGTTCCCTGCTTCTTAATTTTTGAAGAAAAAACGATTTACTATTGCGTTTTTTTCATTAATTATAAAATGTATTTAATACAACTAATGTTATCAGTTACATACACCCTATGTGCATGTATACTGTTTGTAGCAGTCTAGACACACAAATGTTTATACTGCTACAAATAATATTTATAAACGCAAACGTTTTTTCTTAAGATTTATTGAGTTCGCTACACAATCCACCAAATGACAGATGCTAACACAAACCCACCTACTGCATACCAGTAAGCCATGTGTCTTTCTGACACTTCAAAATTATCTTTTATAGTGTAATACACTTGTTTGTTTTTCCATTTCATACCATATCTCCTATTAATGTTCCAATAACTGTTATAAGTGTTGTAAAGGCCAGTCCAAGAATCCAAAAAATCTTTTGGTCTAGGCTCTTGATCGCATTAGTGAAGAATTCTCTGTTATCTCTAACTGCTTCCTTCAAGTCGTCTACTCTTGCTGACAGATGTCCATGCTGTAGTTCGTTGCTTAGTTCAAGTTGCTCAAATTTGCTATGTAGTTCTTGGACTGTAACTTTTTTAGCCATTACAATGTTTTTAGGTCTGCTATTAGTTGCGGTCTTGATGTTATCTCTCCTCGTAATATCATCATAGTCAACTCACCTTGAGTATAAGGGCATTGACTATTGTAATTGCTGTTTAAATATTTAATTAGATGTTGTTTCATAATCTACTTTCTCTCTTAATTGTTGTAAAGTGGCTTTATCTTGTATAATAATTATTGGTTTTGGTGTTGAATCCCCTCCTTGTTCTGGGTGACTCCACAGCCATTCTACATGGGTATATAACTGTTCATATATCAAACAAAGTTCATCTAATTCTTTACTTGTTTTACCTTCTAGGATAAAAACAAATGCTTCTTTTGTAGATGCTTTGTAAATGTTCGCATAAGTGCCGAAGCACTCTGTTGAACCACCTTCTATAAACAATATATTATCTTTCATATGTGCTGTATAACTCCATGGGCAAACACCTCGTATTTTAGCAAAGTATTCGGTTGCCCAAGTTACATTACTACTTAGATTTGCTACCACGATTGTTTTTCTTTTTCTTTTTCTTTCCGCCTCTCATATTCTTTGGCATAATATTCTCCTTAAATAAATTCCCAAGTAGATCCTGTCCACTTGAAAGGTTCTGTTTCGTTTATTCCTGTATCAGGATTTTCTGTTTCTAGTTCGCTCCATGGTATTTCAGTAGCAATGTCTACATATTCTAAATCAGTATGTATAGACAAATCTATGCTACCAGGGGTTCCATAACCCATAAATTGTTTTGTTGTTTTGTGCAAATACATTGTTGCCATTATAGACTTCCTGTTCCTGCTGGTGATATAGCAAACGTCATTTGTATATTAGCACTTGCAATATCTGTGTTTGCATTAGTATCAAATATATCCATTAATCCGTTTGGTTGTCCGCCTGTTGCAAACGCGGCTGTTACACCATATACTTTGTCATTTTTACCATATGCGGCACCTAAGAAAGTAGGTCTCGATGATATAGTGCTGGTATGTTCTGATCCTACATTACCACTTGCATTGATTTCATAATGTTGATTGCTTTTATATCCGCACAATAATACGTTGCCATTAGGCATGCTTGTGGCACCATAACAGTTAGGTGTGCCTTGGCTACTGTTTATTGATACACCTGTAAATGTTCTTTCGCTAAATGTATTATTTGTAGTATCTATTTCTAAAATATTACTTGTATTGTCTGGTGCTACTAATATGTTACCAGTGTTATCTACTGCACCTGCTCTGTATTTGCTACTTGCTGTTCCTAGACTGCTCCAACTGTTTGCTACTGGATCATACTTACATACATTGTTGTTGCCATTTGGAAATACATACACATTACCGTTTGGTGCTAGTGCAAATCCACCATAACCATTGTTTGATTGCCCACTTGCTTCTCCTACTTGAACTGCGGCATTGTTACCAGGTGTAAAACGTAATAATTTGTTATTTGTTTGTGGTAAACACAATATATCACCGTCTGGTAGTGTTAGTGCACCATAGTATTTTACTGTTCCTGCAGGTCCGCCTGTGATTGGCAGTATAACAAGTGCATTTGTAGTTGGATTGAACTCTCCTACACTATTGTTACCTCGAGGAGCATAATAAATTAATCCGTTAGAACCTAATGTTCCACCTTGGAATTGATCGTTACCAAATCCACTGCTTTGTGTGTTACTAACTGTATTTGTAGCAGGATCTATCTTTACAAAGTTAGAACCTTTTGATGTTTGACGTAATGGTATATGTAAATTACCTGTAGCATCTGATACAACTGTATAACCTGCTATTGCTACGTTAGGCGATTGGTTACTTGATATAGTTGTTGCCGCTGTTGCACTTAAATTAGCAAGATAGTTAGTGTATTGAGTTGATGTAGGAATACCCGGATAATCAGGTAATATTGGTCCAACTGCTGGTGCATTTGCATATTGGAATCCTAATCTTGCACTAAAAGGCATCGGTCAGTCCTATGAGTATGCTTTACTTAAGGTTGCTAGATAGTCTGTGCCATCATAAACAACATTAATTACATCTATACTTGCCGCCGCTGTTGATAGTGTTTTATCACCACCTGCAAATTTGAATGTGCTGGTTAGTGCTCTTGATCCTGTTCCATCTTGTGTAATCTTTATAGTATAACTACTACCTGCATCTGCATTTGGTATTTGACTTATTGTTATGGCATCTGTTGCAGTTAATGTGAATATACTTGCGTTTGCGCCGTTAAACGCCGCCTGTGCCGCAATATTTCCTGTTTGGTTACCCAAAGCAACAACTGTTTCATTAAATTGCTTTAACACGGTCTTAGTAGGCGTAAGAGTGCCTGTTACTACTGCATTCTGAGTATTGAATTCACTGTTACTGTCTTTAAATGAACTATGTAATACGCCATTGTTGTATAACTTAAGATCTTCTGAACTTTGATCTAATTTGAACTGCCATTCTCTTGCTGATGTTCCTGTGGTTGTAATTGTTGCTGTTCCGCTACCAATGAATGCTACCATACTAATTTCAGTAGTCAATAAAGGATTAGTAAGGCCTGCATCTTCCCAAAGACTAAATGAATCTTTGTTTGCTCCACCACCATCGAAATAAGTTGTTCCTGCGCCTATATAGAATGTTTGTCCATTTAAGCCAGCGGAACCCGTGCCAGTAACTCCTGACAATGTTACTGCCGCACCATTGACTATATCTGCACTAGAGGTTGTAGTTGTAACACATACCTGAGCATTACTACCAATTCCAGCAAGTTGTTCACTTAAGATACCACCGTCACCTGCGGCATTTATAGTCAAAGCAGTTGAACCTGCAATATAGTCTCTGTCTATAGATATTGCTAAGTCACCGTCTGTAGTAGAACCTGCACCACCTTGGGTTACAGTTAATTTACTACCTGTTGATGCACTTACATTTGCATAATTTACATTTGCCCATGTATGACCTAGTGTAGCATAAGCCTGTGCGGCGTTACCTGTTGTTGTAGTAATTGCTGGGGCAAAATGTATTGCTTGTTTACTAGAACCATCAGTGCCACTACCTATAATAACTTTACCATTAGTATAACTTAAGAATATATCTGAGTTATTTGCGCCATCACCATTAGCGGCAAAGTGCATGTCTAATTTGTTTGTTGAATCCCAATCACTTTGTGCTGTTGCACTAATAAATCCTGGAGGATTAACAGTTGACATTGTTTCACCAAATGTCTTTGTTGGTCCCCAGAATGTCAATCTACCTAATTCTTGACTTGCTCTTGGATATTTGTCAAATTCATCAGTGTCAATGTTACCTGTTGAACTTGCAAATAGTATTCTTGGTCCACCTCTACCCATGCCACTGACTGAATCACTGAATGTTTTATCAGTGTATGTTTTGAATAGCATTTGTGGAATAAGTGATGTATTACTGCTTCCTGCATATAGATTACCATAGTCTAGTGTGCCGTCCCAAACCTGTGCAATTCCAAAGTTAGTGAATGAATCACTATCACCTCTGTTGGACATTGTTGCATTTCCACCAATAGTTAATCCAATTGGTGCTTTTAATGTTTGTTTTGGTGCTTCTAGACTTGTTCTACCTCTGAATGAAGTAGATGCCGCTGTCAAATCAACATTATAATCACTTGCTGAACCTACAGTATATGCAAAGTCATTTTCAGTTGGCCCTGTTGCCGGATATCCATATGCATCCTTAAGGTATAAACGTGCTTTACTGATAGTTGCGGTGCTTTGTGCTACCGTGTATGTTATATCACCATTTTGTGTAGCACTTGGAAATGATCCACTTACATCAATACCTAATGTAACTGCACTAGCGGCAGTTGTTAAGCCAGCGTCTGTGGCCAGTGTATAGTTGTAACCATCACCGTTTACGTCTCTTAACACATAGAAAGTTACACCATTGACGTTGGTTGCTCCTGTGCCTGTAACATTTGCCATGGTTACTGCTGTTCCTACTGGTATAGTAACAGCATTTAAATTCATTGTTAATGTATTTCCATCTTCAATACCAGTGCCCGATCCTCCGCCTACATTTGTTAATGTTGTTATTGGAAATTGTGCTGGATTAAATGAGGATATTACAGTTCCGTCTGCTACTGCGTCATCTTGTGATAAGAAGGACATAATTTGTCCATTTTTACTATCATATGCACCGTGCATTATAGCAAATGGACCTTGTGTTGCATCATTTGTGGCATTTGCCGCTGTTACATTGGCTAATGCTGATTCAGTGAACACTATTGCTGTTGTGTTAGCACTTGCTACTCTTGTTCCTCTAGGTAAAGGATATTGATCTCCACCTACAGCATAAGCGGCATAATTTTGATCTGGAATCATGTTTGCAACCATATCACCTGTTAGTGATACATTGTTGTTTGTGCCGTCTATGTTACCTGCTGAATTGTAAACGTTTTTAAGTTGTGTTACACCTGTTAAAGTAAATATTGGTGAACCTTTTACAAAAGCACCACTTACTGCATAACCATTAAGGTTATTTGTTCCGCTTTGTGCTATGTTACCTGCACTATCATAAGTATGGTTACCGTCTATGATTACTTCATAACCATCTGATGTAATATTACCTGCTATAGTAGAAGTATTATCTCCACCTAATAATGCTTTAAATGTGAACTTATCGTTGTCTGCTTTACTTGTTATACTGTTTAAGTCTAGTATTTGTTTACTAGATATAGCAATATTACCACAACTTATATTACCTGTTGTGTTTACATTACCAGTTAAATTTGTTAATCCACCAGTATATGCCGCAATGGCTGTATTTGCTCTTGCAGTTGTATAGTATAGATTAGTTGAGCCTTCGCTTAGACTGTCTGTATTTGGTAATACAGCATTTACTCTTGCATCTGCTCTGGTATTTGTAAAGTATAAATTAGTTCCTTCTGGCAAATCACTAGTGGTTTTACCACTAAAGTCTGCTGTTATACCTGTTAATTGACTACCATTACCTAATAGATAACTACCAGTTATATTTGCAGTCGATACTATGTTTGAAGCAAAATTGCCCAAACCGTTTGCTATATTAGTATTAGCTCTTGCTGTGGTATAATACAAGTTAGTGCCTTCACTTAGATCACTTGTGCTGTTGTTACCTATAGCAATATTGGCCTGTGCTTGAACTTCTGAATTTGTTAATGATATAGCACCACTGCTGTATGTGATACCATATCCACCACTTACATAGCCATCTATAGCACTATTGGCTCTGGCTGTTGTAAAGTATTGATTAGTTGAACCTTCACTTAGTTCATCTGTATTGTTTGGCACGTCTGCAGGTGTAAATGTAAATGCACCTGTTGAGTTATTATATGCTAATGCACCATTACCACTTGGGGTATTAGTTGATATAGATATGTCTGTTAATGATATACCTGGAACTGCTGGAGCAAAAGTAAATACACCTGAACTATTGTCATATGCTAGACTGCCGCCACCACTTGCACTTGCTGATGTTACACTAACTAGTCCTCTTGTTTGACTTACTGTGAGCATGTCTTGGAAAACATTGTCTCCATTCATGAACGTCCATGTTTCTGATGGCTCATTCCATACCAATTTAGCATCATATGTGCTTTGTGGTCTATTTGCTATGATTTCTATAGTTGCATCTGTGGTTGCATTAGCATTTAGTGTTATTGTTTGGTCTCTGACGTATAAATCTTCTACATTTCTGTAATTTAAGTTACCTGATACTTCTATGTTACCAGTGATATCAACATTACCAGTAAATGTATGCGTTTGCGTTGCTGAATTACCAGCACTAAATGTTCCTATTGTTGATATGTTAGCATTACTTGTTAGCAAACCAACTGTATGAATGTTACCTTCTATGCTTTGTGTGCCTGTAAATTCTGACTGGGTATTTAGAACATATCCACCTGAGGTTACTTGTATACCATTTGTGCCACTAGTTGAAGTCCAACTGCCATCTGTTGCACTCATTTGCAAGTATGGTAAATTACCAGTTAAATCATATTCATTATAATGTAGTGTTAATGCTCTTACACCTGTTCCTGGTAATGAACTAAATGTGCTACCAAACGTGCTAGAATTCGATATAAGCATTCTACCTGCGTAATTGTTTACATTAAATCCTTTAAACCATGCTTCATTAACAGTTCCTAAATGTATATTGCTCTGACCTGTAATGTTTGATGGAGTTACATTGGCACCATGTATACTTTTTCTATAATTGTATATTGCTAAATCGGCTGAATGAGGAACACCTGTGCCGCCACTACCTCTTATTTCTGTAACTTTAATATTTGGGTAACGAATTACGTTAACAGAATTATTAGTGTCAAACATAGTTACGATGTTGCCTGCAGACTCTACTTTAAATGACTGAGCATCGAGGTTTGAACCTAAATATACTGCACCACCGCCAGATACTCTAGATAATATATTAACATTACCACCTTGCACCCAAGCATTATTTAATGCACCACTAACTGTATCTCCTAATAAGATATTAGCAGTATCATTATAGTTAGTTAGGGTTAATGAAGCAGGCGAACTAGCAGGCAGTATTTTATCTGCTTTTAATGTGTCGTTTGAACTACCAACTACCAAAGAACCACCAATTACCAATCCATTTGAACTGGGGTTTAAGTAGATGTTAGCCTCAGTAGGACCAAAAGAACCATCGGTTGCTTTCAAGGTTATATTTGGTCTTAATGGTTCTGTTATAGTTATGTTTCCGGTTGCTAGAGTATCAATACTTAAAGCACCATTAATTGTTGCACTTGTTACTGTTAAATTTGTGCCAACCATATCTGTTATGTTACTTGCACCTGCTATTACAGTATTGCCTGTAAACACATTACCAGATATATTACCTGGTGTATCTATACTACCTTGATATGCCGCTATGGCACTATTTGATCTTGCCGTAGTATAGTATAAATTTGTTGAACCTTCTGCTAAATCATCAGTTGTTTTGCCTGAGAATACAGCACTACTATCTATGCTGATAACACCTGTAGATTGATTAAATCCTATAGGTGATGTTCCGCTTATTGCGGCTCTTATATCACTGTTAAAAGGACCACTGAGATTAAATACACCAGTTGTATTGCTGTATGTTAGTGCTCCAAATGAACCTGCTGTTGTGGTTGCACTTAAGGCTGTCCTAACATCTACAACATCTGCTTTAGACGTTGCACTGACTATGACATTGCTTTGTGTTGACGTTACCGCCACACTTGTTGTTGCTGTAACAATATTTGATATAGTTACATTAGTCGACGTATCTGTTACTGATATGTTACTAGGTGTATTAGTAACTACTATGTTAGCAATATTGCTAGTAAGGGATATATTAGACATACTGCCCCCCTTATACTGTTAGACTTACGAAACCTGGTTCTGCTGAAATGTTGCTGATTGGCACTTTTCCAACTTCTGGTTCATATCTTTCTATAATTGCCCACCTGTGACTGTCTTTTTGCACTGGTGTATCATCTGTTTCCCATTGAAAAGAAACAACGGTGCATACTACATTTGCTCTTGCGTCTGGTATAATGTTACCAGTGTATCTATTCTCTGGTATAGTAAATGATACTAAGCCTGATGATGCTGATGTGTTGTTTATATATGTTCCAGGTGTAATATTTGCAGTATTTGTAAAGTATCCTGATACGTTACTACTTGCAAAATTTATATTTCCTGTAACATTGTCGTATGATACTGTATCTAACACTAATGATTGGTAATCTGCTGTGAATTGGTATGCCTGCACATTTGCGTTGAAGTTGTATTGAAATGTTTTTTGTGATCTTGGGAATAACTCGATAACTTGAACGTTATCTGCTCCCCCCAAATATTCTTTAAATGATAGTAATCTACCTGCCATGTTCGTCTCCTAAAGGAACTTGCTAGTGTGATAAACCACAATAGCCTTATTCTTATATTTATCTTATTCGGGCAAAGTTGGCCATGCAATGTCCGTAATTGCTGTTGCTGTATTGGTTGTTGGCAAGTCTCTAAGTGCTTGTCTATATGTTGCCCATTCTGCCTTTTTGGCATCACTTAAAGGTGAGTCTAATCCTTGCGTCCAATCACATGCTTTTAGCCTATATTGTCTACTTAATCTTATGTGTTCGTCTATGTCTACTGCTACTATTGGTTTACTCTCTACTACATGTGGAGATACACTAACATTAACACGGGTTTTATTGACATCTGTGTCACCCTCAATGTAACTTAAATCGGTGTTAGTTGCTAATGTTTTTGTTAGACTGTTACCAGTCATAAACATACTGTTTGTTATTTTGCCTGTGGCTGTCTCATATAATATTACATGTGGCATTAGAATATATCTCCTTTGTTCAACTTGATCATATCGTAACGCATACTTGAATATCCTCTTTCTCCACCTACTGTAGCCAAGTCTGTAAATCCTTGCAATACAACGTTACCACTTACAGCACCTGGTCCTATAACAACTTTTTTGTTTGCTTCTAGTGTTGCTAATGCGTCTGTTAATTTTTCTATACCAAAGAATTCATTTTGCACACTACCGTTTGCATAATTTATATTCACATTGGCTACCATGGCCAAATTTGCTACACCAGATCCTGGTAATTGACCAATTGGAGTAACTCCTGCTATAAAGGAATAATCTCCAGATTCTAATCCTGTGCCTTCTGTGAAGTCTAGTTCTCTTACTGGTATAATATTATTGTATGTTGTGCCAGATGACATAGCAACATTATCTGCAGGTTTGTCTTCTATTTGTCCACCTACTGCAATGTTACCCAGTGTTTCTTTTGTGATAAAGTTACCATATATGTCTCCGCTAAACACAATAGCATTACCAGTAACATTACCAGTTGTTAAAATACCACCTGTGCCATTTATAGAGTCTACAGTAAATGTGCAATTATTCACAGTCTCTATGCCTTGTAATTCTGTTCCACTAATAGTAATAACATCAGTTACTGCATGTCCTGTGCCTGGTGTTGAAGCAAAAGCAAATTGATATGTAGATGTTGCTGGATTCTTAAATACAGTAAACACACTATCAACACCACTACCAGTGGTAGCAAAGTTAGTTATATTAGCAGTAAGGTTATTGAATATACTTGGGGGTGGTATAATTACTGGTGGTATCACAGGTATATTGATGTTTGATTGTTCGTCTGATTCTACAACTGCTGGTGTAACATAAACGTTTGGTTCATATTCTAACATAGTAAGTCCACAGGATATCATACCGCCTTCATTCATATTCTCTTTATGGCGTAAGACTCGGAAGTCTTTTGAACTAAAACCAAAATCAGTATTAGTTAAAGATACAACATCACCTACATCAATCTGCATTCCGCTGAAATCTGTTTCTGCTTGAATAACCATGCCTTTTCTACTCTGCGTCAAGTCCAAATTGGCTAGATTCTGCGCTCTCATATTATCATTGATCAAATCTAATCTCATTTTGATAACGTTTTCTGGTTCGTTAGGGTTAAGTTCACCTGATGGTGTTGATATTTTAACTATGTTTGTTTGGTCTCTTCTATTTGCGTCCGCAAATTCTATTTCTGCGGCATTAAATAACGAATATAATTCTGTGGAACTTACAGTCATCTTACTTACTATGTTGTCATCTGTTAGTTCGAATGTAGATGCTTTTGGTTGGTTAGGTATAACTTTGAATTTACCTTGCTTTGTATCAAACAAAAAGAATGTAGCACTTGCTTGACATATCTTTTGTATGTTTGTTAAACAATCTTCGAATGTTGATATATAACCATTTATTTCCCATCTAGGATGTGTAGCACTTGCTCCTGCATTGTTGGTATAACTTACTAATTCATTTGCATAACCTTTCATAGCAGTATTGGCTGTTGATGTTATTGAATTAACATCAAGGACTGCATTACTAAGTCCTGCTCCCCATCTAGCATTGTTTAAGTATCTTATCAATACGTCGCCTGGGTTCTTGATGCTGTTGGTCATATCAAATGTCAGTGCAGGTAGTCCTGTTAGACCATTTTCAGCATCGTAATCAATCTCTACCATAGCAAATACCAATCCTTCCATGCTGTAATTTGTTTCATTTACCCAATGTGGCATCATGCCTATAGCACTAGTGGCTCCTGATGTAGGAAATACTTGATTACTACTTGCTGTTCCACCTGCATACACACGAATTCGTATGTCATTTGCTAAGTCTGTGCTTACTCCACCATTTTGTTGTGTTATACTGGTTACGTTAGCACCAGTAAAAGTTAGGGTATCTGCATTTTTAAGTATTTTATTGATTGTGTATACACCATCGTCTACAAATTCACTTAGTGTTATACAAAAATGCATTGTTTGGTTTTGATTAGATATGTTAATATCTGTTATAGGTCCACTCATATGGTTTCTACCAAATGCGACTCCTATTTTATTATCTGTGCTTGGGGCTAACTGTATTTTACTGCCTGGATTAGGTCCTAAGTCTGGAGGATCAAATGCTCCTGTAACTTTTGCTGTTGCAAACGCAAGTCCACCTGCTATAACACCTACTGCTATGTCAAATAATAGTGTTGACCCTAGTATAGTTCCTGCTGTTGCAAATGCTCCTACTATTGCTGATGCTATTGCTGTAAATACTGCCATCTATCCTCTCCAAACCCAATTATAATCTACTGCTTCCCAACCTCTTTTGTTAAGTTGTAAGTCTGGGGTTGTGCTTAATGTTGTTAATGTAAATGAAGTAATTAAATCCTCATCTTGTAATTCTATGCCTATGCCTATGTATTCTTTTAACAGTCTAGCACCTGCTGTAGTGCCTCTGTATGACTCTTCTACCCACCATGCTACTTCAGTCATGCGTTTAATGTTTGGTAACCATAAGTCACCTTGTATAGTTGCTAAAAGCATGCCTACAACGCGGTTATGTTCTTCCGCTACTAACATGACACCATAGGTCATTATATGCTGTAAGACGGCGTCTGTGTGCGTCTCAGAATACTTTGGCGCACGTAGATCCTCTACTGGATTAAAGTTAGCAAAGTCAATCATTAGGCGTTTTATATCTGCCCAATCTCTAAGTTCACCTCTTCTTACTTTTATCATTTTTGTTGCTCGTTACGTCGGCCGCCTTTGTTATGCACCAACACACCATTTGCAAAATATGTGTGATAGTCTTTGACTGAACTTAAATTATATGTTTGTGTTTCTTGTTGTTTTATTTCAATATGCTGTATAGTGTTTGTTGTTGAATTATCTATATCTTCTAACACCACACAATCATTTACTGTTACAACTGAAACATCTAGATTGTGATTTTGTTTTGTTGCATGTGGATCTAATGAACACCATCCTTTGTTATCTATGTATACAGGATGATCCGGTGTGCATTCTAACACAATATTGCCTATTTTATATACTGCAATAGTGTCTACTACTGGCGTTGTTATTTCTAACACTTCGCCTGGTGCAATTGACCCATCGTTTTTCATGCTGGTAATTACGTCGCCTACTTTTACGTCTTGTATTGGTTTGAATGTGCCGTCCTTCATTGTGATTTGCGTATCAGCAACAAAACAACCACCGCCTCCGTAACCTCCACCACCTCCGGTATATTCTTTACCAAAGTCGAATGAGGTGTTGAATAAATCTGGTATTCTATCAAAAGACCTATCATTGGGGAAGAATGACTTTCTACTGGTTGGATCTGTTTTTTGTCCTGTTATTCTTGTTTCAAGTAGTGTGTTTATACTTGCTATTGAAACACTAACACCGTAATCATTCTGTTTGCTTATAAAATTAAATTGTTCGTTGATTGTGAAGTTGGTTATTATACCTGCAAAACGTGTATATACGTTTCCTGTATCCAATTCATCTGTTGCTGTATTCATAAATGCACGTTTTATAACAACATTACCACCTTTTACTGGCTCTGTGAGAATTAAATTAAGATAATTTACTTCTGCACCTGTTGATGTGCTTGGAATACCTGCTAATGATAGTGTAATATCACCATTTGTTGTTCTCAAGTTGTCATCTACACTGGAAATATTTAAAAATGCACCTAATTCTGTATAAGCATTTCCGCCTACTGTATATGATTTGTATGCATCACTTATATAATACACATTTCCATTTAGATCCAAGTCAATAAGTGTAATTGGATATACGTGATCGCCTTGAACTGCTGGTATTGTGGTTGCCATGTTAAGTTATAACCTCAATCAATTGAAAATCTTCTGAAAATTCTATCAAATCATATGGCACAACTGAATATGTTGGCATTTGAACTGCTTTAACATGGAATCTCACATCATTTCCTACTCTAAGTGCATGTGAACCAGTAAGACTAACACCTGTTTGTGCTAATACAGGTCTATGCACTGGTATTGTTATGTCTGCACTACTGCTGAATGTTATATCTGATGTTACTTGGTATGGATATCTATATGTGCTGGTATTACCTAATGGTTGAATATAATCACCTTTCTTAAATAATGCTACACTACCTGGTGATCCTGTTACATTTGTTGTGTCAATATGTATATTAGCACCATCGGCTCCAGTAGTTGCTACTACGTCTATTTGTGCCAATTGTGCATTACTAAGTGCACCTTGGTAATTAGTCAAATAATCCATTGAGGTATTGACTGCTAGACTTATGTTTGCTTCTACAGTTCTGTCCATTGTGTCTAAGTCTTCTAGTAAACCTCTGTTTAATGAATACGTTAGTCCACTATGCATACCTATTGTTAATGAGTATGGTGAAGGTGATCTCTCTGATGTCTTATAATGACCACTTCTTGACATGCTGGTTGCAGTTACTTTACGTTTGTCTATTGTTAAGTAAGTTGCGTTGTTTATTATTGTTTGTATGCTCATCTGACTCTAACTCCTGGGATTCTGCGTCTACCTGCTTCTGTTACTGAAAACATAAATTCTGGATCGCTGGCCACTAATGCTTGGAAGGAAGGTGCATCAACGGCGTTTATATTATAATTTACTGTTGTTCTACCACCCAATTGGTTGTTTGGTGTAATACTACCTGCATTACTGCCCATGGAAAGCAACTCTGGTCCTTTTTCACCTACCAAGTATGTTTTACCTGCCATTACTGGTCCACCTGAGGCTTTACCACCTCCGAACATGCCACCAAATATTGAACCAGCAAAGTCCATACCAGTGACTGCTCCGCCACCTCCAAATTGTATGCCAAACAATGAACCTAATATTGGTTGTATAATTTGTAGCCTTAGTATATCTGCAAGTATTTGCGTAACCATTTTCTTAAAGAAGTCTTGGAATGCCGCTCCAGCACTTTGTCCTTCTAGGAATGCTGTTGCTAAATCTGTGCTTAAGGCTTTTTGTGCTTTTCCTAGAGTATCTAAGAATGAAGCCATACCTTCTGAACCTGCAAATGCTTCATCTAAGGCATCTTGTGCTCTAGCGGCCGCTTCTGCCATTTCTGGATATTTTTCTATAAGTGCATTAAGTGTTCTTTGGAACTCTGCAACTTCTTCTGTGGTTAATGACAATCCTTCTAGGCTGTCTATAAAGTCCTGGAATGGTGTAAGTCCCATGATACCATTTAATCTTTCTATAGCAAAACCAAATGCTCTAGTAGATATCATGCCCTTATCTAATAAGTCTCTTAAGAATCCTACTGCTTTACCGGCAAACACTTGCTGAACAGCCATATCATTAGATGATTGTAGTATATCTGCTAAAAATTCTTGGTAGTTACTTAATGGATCATTACTGTCAAATATTTCATCTTTAAATTTTTCAATACTCTTACGAGCACCATCATATCCTCTTTGAAATGCTACTGCGGCATCGGCGGCCGCCTTTGTTTGTTTTGCTAATTTTTCTGCTTCTTCTTTTGCTATTCTATCTTGTTCTGCTTTAAAGGCTATAACATGAGCATTGTTTTTAACTGCGACTGTGGTTTTATCTGTCTCTTGTCCAAATATGCCTAATACCTTACCTAATTCAAATAGTCCAAACCCAGCGGCGGCTATAGCGGCGGCCCATGGAGCAAAAGCACCAATTGCCGCAATAACACCAGCAATAAGTCCTCTTAAACCTAAGCCTTTAATTCCTAGGCCTAATAATCTAACTGCATCTTTTAATGTTGCAAAGTTCTTTGCTAAAATGCCTGTGCCAGTTAGCAATGCTTTGGTTTTGTCGAATAATTGTATGAATATTTTAGATAAATTTGCTGTTGCTAATCTTATACTAATGAATGCGGCACCTAGTATTTTTGCTACACTTACTAGTGAATCCATGTTGTTTGCTAAATTGTTTATAGCATTTGTTAAGCCTTGTATACCGGTTGCGGCATCATCTGAGAACGTGGCAAATAGTGCAACTTTAAAGTTGTCTACAGCATCACCCAATTGGTTCAATTCAAAGTTAATTAAGCCTACTTGTGTTGCTAATGCTCCACCAAAGTTCTCGTTCAATCCATCTAGTAACGCGGATACTATTCTATTTGCACCCTCGGCTGTTTTACCAAATTCACTTACTTCTAATCTAGTAAGTCCTAATTTTTGTTGTAAGATGTTGAATACTGGTATTCCTCTGTCAGCCAGTCTGTTAAGGTCTTCTAAACCTAATCCACCTGCTGTAGAACGCGACACTAAGTCTAAGGCCGCTTGGAACGTGCCCATCTGATCTGTTGTTACTGAGGCCGTATCAGCAAATGTTTGTAATAAATCTGCTGTTGGTTCAACACCTGCACCTTTTAACTGAACAAAAGCCTGCGTTAATGTTTCTACACTAAATTGCGTTGTTGCGGCAAAGTCTTTAACACGTTCAAATGCCGCGGCACCTTCATCTAGACTACCAAATACAATATTTAATGAATTTTGTAAATCCTGGAAAGCGGCTCCAGTTGACACAATGCCTCTGATTGCTTGTCCTGTTCCAATGGCGGCAATTGCGGCGCCTATGGCTCCGAATGCACTTACACTAGATTTTTCAAAACCTTTAACTTGCGTTTGGCTTTGTTTAAGCGATTTGTCGAATTGTTTATTGTTTAACGTTAATGCTACTTTAATTTCTTTGGCCATACCTAACTCACTCTTTTTATATAATTTTCAACAAAGCCTTCTAATTTATCTATAGACGGATCTGTAAATCCTTTAGGTGATTGTTTACTCCAACCATCATCTAATGGACCGGCATAACCATAGTCACTCTTTATAGTTAATCCTTTGCGTTTTGTTTTATTACGAGCATTACCACTGCGGATAGGTGTTTGGGATTTATAATAAGGAAATGTTTCTTTCATAACGAGTTCCGGCATGTCTCTTAAATCATTAAACAATGCCTTTAGTTCGCTGTCATCTACTTTTATACTAGCCATTTCTAACTTTATCCATTTTTGCTTGTAGATCTTTCGGGTCATATAACTGGCCCGGATCTTGCGTGTTCTTCTGCTTATGCATTTGGTAGGTTGTTGCTACATCCATACACAATAAGTCGAACGTGTCACCCTTCTCTAACAGCATACTTGGTAATACACTATATCTTTGTGCTAATGAATCCATTAGCAGTATAAAGTTAGTCTCTGGGTTCGTCTCATCTATTTGATGAGATGTTACTTTCCCAGCGTCTCACTAACCTTTGTTATGCAATGTGTCATTAGGTCCATTGGTAATATTTTACCATCTGCTAAGACTTTATTGCCGTTTTCATCCAATATGAGATCTGACATAACTTCTGCTATCTCATCAAAGTTCTCTTTTGGATCTGCACTTGCCATTTTGGCAAATGTATTGATTGGTTGTCTATCGTATACCCAAAATTCCAATTCTTCTCCGTATTTTTCTTTAACGGATTCATGGTCTACGATTAATTTGATTAATTTGGGTTCTTGTGCTAATTCTGATAACTTCATATCTTACTCCTTTATATCTCTTTTCTTCAATTCGTGTAAGCCAGTCAGTGTAAATGACAATCTATTACTTACTTTGTTTAAATCTCTTAAAGCACAATTTAGTTCATTCTGTGCTTTGGCCAATTCACTCTCCAGACTCTTCAGTATGTCCTTCGTGGTGTTTTGTTCCCATATCTGCATTACTATTTACCTCTACATCGTCTTTCTTCTTGTTCTTTGGCTTCTTTGGGGCGGTTGGTCCGGTTGGTAACTCAATACCATGTTCCTTTGCATACTCGTCCATGTCTACTATAGTAACTTCACTACCTTTTTTGATAGTGATTGTTCTATCTGGATTACCTGTCCATTTGCCGTCGACAAATAATCTTAAAAATTTGTGTTCCATCTTGTTCTCCTTAAAGAAAGTAGCCCCGGAGGGCTACTTAAATTTTGTGCGTGATTATCGCTTAGGCTACTGCGCCTTCAGTGTAATCGCCATCTACCTCAATAGTAATTGGTGTAACCCATACTGGGCTATCCATGTTTACTGTTGGAGCAAGTCCACTAATAAAACCTGAGCCACTTAGGTATTTACTACCTGTATCCCTACCGTCAAATGCGGCTTGGAAAAAGACTCTTGTTTTGGATGTGCTAACACCTAACACTCCAGTATCCTTAACCGTGTCAATTGATCCTGCACCTGTTCCGAAGAATGATGCTGAATCGACAACTGCGTTAATTGTGATCTGGTTTGTTGCGGGTGTTGTTACAGCCGACTCAGCAGTATTGTCTAAGGTTTTAAACCTAAACACACCTGTTGAGTTATTAATAGTTATGTCACTCATTTGAGGAAGTAGCAATCCGTCTGAAGCACCAGTGGCTACGTTAGCATTAGCGGCGGAATCGCCGAGCATGATAACAGCCTCTGAGCCTGCACTTACATTAATTACTGCCATTGTGATCTCCTATTTATTATACAGTAACAAACCTAAAATTAAATGTGTAAGTTATTACATCATTTGTATTTTCGGTTGTCATTTCACATTCTCTAATGGTTTGATTAGAGATTGCATTTCTAGAATTTAATATACTTGTTATAACGGTATCTATGTCACCTGGTTGATTTTTAGCATCTACGCTCAAGAAACCTGTTATCTCTGTTTCTGTTTGATTAACATCATTGTTATCCAAACATGAAATAAGTTCGGTTACTTCTATGTTGTCTTCATCTATGTAAAGATACTTCATATTTTTATTATACAAAGTCTCTCCTCCTACACTATATGGTAGTTCACTACTCACAGATACATTACTCCCTGCTAAAGACACATCTAAGTTAGCCTTAAGGTTATCTCTAATTGCCATTATCTTACCCTTGTTACCGGTTGTCTACTTCTAGTTCTTCGATTCAATCTGAATCTAACTTGTTTTTCACCGTCTGTTACAGTTCCATCATCGTCTGCATCATACCAATCCATCATATCTAATAATTCTGTGTAGAGATCATTAAATTTGTCATCATAGTATTGAATCTTTTGCACTTCTGGTGATTCTGGGTTACCAAAATCAGCAATCTTAGGCAAAATGTATTCTTTCAAACAATGGTAACTGCACATGTCTGTGAAGTCTGATTTTCTAGAAAGAATTTTAGCACCTACGAATGCTGGGATGTTATTGATTGAATCATAACCACCCCCAGCATATCCTAAGTATTCTCTCCATCGAGCACTAGCACGAATCTTTTGATTGATTCGGCTGGTGCTTTTGATTAACAAGTCTTCTAGATAGTTATTTAGACTTCCTGGGGTATCTGGCACATCAGTAAAGTCAATCTCATTGGATTCAAAAACCCTTTGATCTTTATCTCTTACATCTAATGCTTCTGCGTAACTTACTACGTCTCCACCTGATACTATAAACGCCATGTTAACTCCTATATTCCTATTCCAGTCCTTACGCGGCCGCTAAGCCTGAAGGTGTGTTGTTACTTCTAATAAATCGACATCCTATAGCCTGTGTAATTAGACCTTCTAGCAATGCTTGGTTAGCCAAGTCTTGTGCTACTGATCCGATAGAACCACCTGAGATTCCACCAACACCATTAAGTTCTTTTGCAAGATGCAATTCTTGTCCTGGTGTAATTACTGCCATATAGAAACCGCTACCATCTGTAGGAGCATTAAGAGCTCTTAAGTTAGCAACTGATTTAGATACTAGATCTAATGAAAGTGATGTTGCCGCATTCGCCGCCAAGCCTTCAGAAGCAAGTGCTCTGATGTATGTTGGTTGAATTTGTGCAAACCCGTTTCTTACTGTTGCAACCATTTGATGTTGGTCTGTATTAATGTCGTTAAACATTTTTACAACTGGTTCACGTTTTACTGCATAAGCCATTGCTTCTGGTGAGAAGACAAAACCTAATTCGTTGTCAGATCCATCGAGAACTGCTGTTGTGTGACCATCGTTAGTAACGTTGATGTTAGCAATGTCTGTAGGTGCTGTTTCAGAACCCATACACATTTCAATAAATCCACGTGTATCTGTTGCTTGTGCAATACTTCTAGATAATCTAGTTGTTACTGCGTTTCTGACCATTTCAAATCCGCCATCTTCTAGTGATTCTTCACTTACTAGTGTTGAAGCACCTCTTTTTACCACTTCTAGTGATACTGATGTTGGAATGAAGTCTTGGTCTGCATTTCCTATGATAGCAGTATTCTCACCTACTGATGAGTTACCTGCCGTCCATGCGTTTGTGACGGGAATCTTCATTGTATTCCCTAGGCCGCCTTGAATATTATATGAGTTGACGATTAGTAGTGGATTTGGTAATAATACGAAATTATCGTAAT
>Ga0209336_10000333_pt1 | contig 24496 bp, 30 predicted proteins | sample LinPmetageLP32_FD_184042 | JGI IMG/M metagenome (GOLD analysis project Ga0209336, IMG submission 184042) | Marine viral communities from the Pacific Ocean - LP-32 (SPAdes) (version 2) | ecosystem: Environmental > Aquatic > Marine > Oceanic | place: Pacific Ocean | collected 2009-08-23
TCTCTTTTCATTTCCTGGGTAATGTATGCCATGTTATATTTCCTCCTGGTTACCAATTTAAGGGTTTCTCATCCCCAGTAATGGGGCAATCAAAGCAGCCATCTGCATTGATATCTTGCTTGTGATCTTGCTTTAAGATCTCATAAAATTCTTTTTCGTTGTTGGCCTCGATCATGCCGAAGCTAACTCCGTATTCGCTCTCTAATTGAAAATGATACTCGTGCATTATATTTCCTCCTGGTCATATTTGTTGTGCCACTGGGCGCAAGCGGCTGCATCTGAAAAGTTGATTAATGGTTTGCCCTGGAACCATCCCCACTTACCTTCGGTGGGAGCGTGAACAACCAGGTATTCCATGTTGTCTACATGATGGACCTGGTATTCTCCGCAGCTGTATTTGTGTGCTGTCATTATTAAATCTCCTTCCTGTCAAACAATGGCAAGCCGAAGGTCTGGGCCTCGGCAATGTGAAGTACCTGGCTAGGAGTAGGAACACCCAAGTCGAGAACAACCTGGATTCTTTTTCTCCTATCCCTAAACTCAGTGATGTTTTTAATACCGCCCTGGTCCAAGACTTCGTCACCGAAGATTGTTTGAACGTGAGTCCTGGTGAAAACCATGTAAACCTTTTTGGGGTTGGCGATCTCTTTAACAAACTTTTGGACTGTCACACCTTTGACATGATCATGTTCCAACTGGTCATACTCAACGCCTAACCTGTCTAACATCCTGGTCATTTGGTAAGTGTGCAAGCCGCCCTTCCATCTGGCGCTGTATTCATGTTTCTCTTTGAGAAAGTTTCGATACAAGGTAAAAGTCTCAGTCAAACTTTTTCCGGCAGCTACCGCAGTAGCAAGCACACCGCAGTGTGGGCCTCGAAAACTATCCTGGGGAAGTGCGAACATCATTTTTGGTCTCCTAAACAATTAAAGTTTCTAATTTTGCCACGAGATCTTTTTTATCCCAGGCTCTAGCAATTCTTTTGCCGCCATCAACAGCAACCCACCAGCCACCAATTTTTCTGACCTCGATGTTTTCGTGTCCTTTGACAACCCATTCGGCAGAAGTAGTACCGAAGCCGTTGCCCATCCATCCGGTCGCTTTGGCTTTTGTCAGTGTTACCATTTTTGACTCCTAAACTATTGACTTACAACTTGAAGGTAATACTGATACCGGATAGTGTCAAGTGGTGTCACATAAAAAAAGGTAAAAAAAATGGTCAAGCGCAAGCAAGTCATTGAAAACAATGAAAACTTAATTAACTTTACCACCAGGATTGCGAGTCGAATAAAGAAAAAACTGGTGGATTACTCAGAAAAGCATGGTCAATCCCAGGCAATGGTCATCAGTGAATTGATCGATCATCACCTACCAGGCCAGGACAAACCAGGGATTTCCCTGGCTCCACCACCGTACCAGGAAGATGATACTTCGGTCGAGCGCCTGGCTTCAAGGGATGAGATGGTCAAGTGGATTCGATCTCATGAGGATTGATGTTTGGATGACAGGTCAACCGATTGGAAAAGGTCGGCCCAGGTTCACCAGGCAAGGCAGAGCATACACCCCAGCAAAAACCAGGGATTATGAAAAGCGCCTGGCAGCTGTTGGAAGTGATAAAATGGTAGAGCTGGGCCTCGATCCAATCACCGCACCTTGCAAGGTTCATGTCCTGGCACAGTTCGAAGTACCTAAATCATGGTCTAAGAAGCGCAGAGAAGCTGCCTGGTTACGGGAAGTGTTCCCTGGTAGGCCGGACATCGATAATGTTGCAAAGATCGCCTTAGACTCGCTAGATGGCGTAATGTTTGAAAACGATTCCCAGGTATATCAGCTGACAGCCACGAAGAAGTACGGAGCGCCAATGATAATAATTACGATAGAATGGAACGATGCTACCACCGAAAGCTAAAAACCAGGACCTGAGAAACTACTCAGTGATTCCAATCCAGGCAGCAATGGACAAGCAGCTACATGGTACAGCTGCGCTATCTCTCCTGGTGGTTATCTGTACCTATACTGATCAGCTGGGTGTGACCTGGGTAAGCCAGGACAGACTAGCCGTTGACCTGGGCGTATCGAGAACAGCTATCGCCAAACAAATGAGAAGGCTGCGCGACCTGGGATATATTGTCTACGCAAAGAAAAGATCCAAGTACCAAAAGACAACCAGTGTAAGAGTTGTATTCCCAACAGCTCCCCAGGACGAACAGGAAGCCAAAGCAAACCTAACAGCTGGATCACAGATTGCCCTGGAAGAAACAAGACAAGCAGCTGCCCAGGAACAGAAACAACAATTCATTAAATCATACAAACTTAATAAAAAAGAACCTGTGGATAACTCTACCACCTGTGACCCCCAGAGGTCACACCAACCTGTGACTTCCAGAGGTCACACAGAACGAGACAATAGAACGTATATTAATAATATATATAATGATGATGCTAGACACTTTTCTGCATTGTTTTTAAAAATATGTAATGAGTATGGAACACCAAGATCTGTCAATGATAAGGATCTGGTGGTCATTGCCAGGTGGATCAGGGAAGGTCTGACAATGCCGATGTGGTCCGAGATACTAACAAACCATGCTACATATTGCTATAAGAACAGGAGGGATCTAGCCAGGGGAATAGGATACTTCCAGGTTCCAGTGTCGAAAGCCCTGGGCAGATCGAGCAACGTCCAGGCTAACCAGGCAATCCGAAACATCGTAAAGAATACCAGGATATAATGCTATTTAAGTACCAATATGATACAAACATACGACCTAAAACAGCTAAGTCATTGATTGCATTGCATAAAACATTTAACATAATAACTATTATGCGAAAAGCACGGCAAAGTGACCCCTTGGCCCCCACCCCCTCGCGCTGTATGTGTAGTGTACCACATAAATATTTTCTGGATTTTTCCCAAAAGAAATGCGATACCGAATAACAGGAAGGAACTAAAATGAAAAAAATGTATAACGTAGTACAAGGTCAGAAACGCAGGAGTGATCCTGAGAAATCTGATTGGGTTAAGTTGGGTATAGCCTTTGAGGATAGCAAGGGTATGCGTATAAAGTTAAATGCGTTGCCGATACCTAACCAGGAAGCTGAGATCTGGTTGAGCCTGTTTCCGATGGACGATAAGGGCAAAGTTGATAATCAATCTTCTCAGCAAAATAATAATGCTGGCAAAGATTTTGAAGATGAGATCCCATTTTAATGGCCAGAACCAGGCAAACCCCTATTGGCCGCTTTGGTGGTGTTAGGGTTGCCCAGCGTAGGGTTAAGACCAGCGCGACATTAGAACAGAATAAGGAAGCTGTTGCCCAGGAGTTAATCGCCCTGGGTACAACTTCTATTACTGAGATAATGAATTTAGATGGTACGATGAAAGATCCGAAGGATATTCCGGATTATGCTTTGAGAGCTATCAAAAAGATAACGCCCATGCCGGATGGTCGTGTTGGTATTGAGATGCACGATAAGGTTTCGGTGTTGCGTGTCCTGGCAAAAGCAGCTGGGTTTCTGGATAGTCCTGATCAGGAAAGTGATAAGCCATCGATCGTAGGAATTAATATGAAGGGTCCGGAACCTATCGAGGATGCGGAGGTAATTGATGAGAAAGATAGAGATTGACGAAGAAATGCCAATATCGGTTGGCGTAAAATATAGCGCAGCATACTTTTCCCATAGAATAAAATGCCTGGAAGCTGCATTAGAAGAAATAGAACGTGTAGCTTTGGCTAGTGATGGGGTAGCGTTTTACGCAATGGTAGCTCGTAAAGGGTTGGACGGAGAGTTTGATTATGACGGACTTAGCTAGGCTAGAGGTTGCCGTTTATATGCTCGAGGAAAGAATTAAATCTCTTGAGGGTTCATTGAGAAAGATTAGGGATACGGCCAAAGTATATAATGACGTAGAAGAATCCTGGCATATCGAGCAATTGGCAGAAGAAGCGTTGAAGGAAAAAAATGAGCGAGATCCCCAGCCTTGATTTAAACTTTGAGAACAGTCCGACTGTTTGGAAGTTTTTACATGACCAGAGTTTTATTAGGGGATTGATGGGTCCGGTTGGATCTGGTAAGTCCTACGGGTGCGCGGCCGAGATAATGTTAAGGGCGGTCAGGCAAAAGCCATCTCCTAGAGATGGGATCAAGTACTCGCGTTTTGTCATCGTGAGGAACACATATCCCGAGCTGCGTACAACGACTATCAAAACCTGGCAAGAATTATTTCCCGAAGATGTGTGGGGTGGTATGCGCTGGCAACCACCTATTTCGCATCATATTAAGATCCCAACCAGGGGCGATATCCCAGGCATCGATTGTGAAGTGATATTCATGGCGTTGTCTTCTCCGCAAGACGTCAGAAAATTATTATCATTGGAGCTAACTGGTGCTTGGGTCAATGAAGCTAGAGAGCTGCCCAAAGCAGTAATCGATGGATTGACGCACAGAGTTGGCCGATATCCTACAAAAATGGATGGCGGTCCGACCTGGTATGGCATTTGGATGGATACAAACCCACCAGATAGCGATCATTGGTGGCATGAGGTAGCAGAAAAGCACCCGATCAAGGGAAGTTTTCCCTGGACGTTTTTCAGACAACCAGGTGGCGTATTGCAAGCTGCACCGGATGAAGTGCCGGATGATAATCCCGATGCCCAGGGCTTTGTGTTTTCCGGAGCGAAATGGTGGCGTGTTAATGAAAATGCTGAGAATGCTAACAATCTGCCACCAGGTTACTATCAACAGCTGCTTGGTGGGAAGAATTTAGATTGGATTCGATGTTATGCCCAGGGAATGTATACATTTGTCCAGGAAGGCAGACCAGTTTGGCCTGAGTATGATGATGAGTTGATGTCGGGTGATGTGGAGGTAGATCCATATTATCCAATACAAATCGGTGTGGACTTCGGTTTAACTCCGGCAGCTGTCTTTGGTCAGCGTACTCAAGGCGGTGCGTGGCGTGTTTGCGATGAGCTGGTCACGTTTGACATGGGGCTTGAACGATTTGGTCAGGAACTCCTGGGAAGAATAGCAGAACGGTATTCTAAGAATGAAATCCTGATATGGGGTGATCCTGCTGGTAATAAACGTGATGAGATCTATGAGGTTACGGCCTTCGATCATCTAAGATCGATAGGATTTAAAGCACAACCAACAGATAGCAATGCTTTCCAGGTCAGGCGTGAGGCTGGTGCTTCCCCAATGTCCAGGCTTGTAGGCGGTAAACCAGGGCTAGTTGTCGATAAAAAATGTTTAAGGTTGCGTAAATCACTAAGCGGTGGGTATTTTTTCAAAAGGCAAAGCTTGGGCGCTGGTCAGGAAAGATTTAAAGATGCGCCAGTAAAGAACGAACATTCGCACTGTGGTGATGCTTTTGGCTATCTCATGTTAGGTGGTGGTGAGCAAAGACGCTTACGAAGAGGATCGTATGGGTCTACGTTTAAACAGGGGTCATATACTGCGAATAGCGACTTCAGCGTGTTTTAATGGGCCTGATACAGCTTCCTACGTTCAAAATGAGGCCGGACGAACAGATCGTGCCGCTACAATACAATCATCTTCTAAGCATAGACCTGGGGCCACACGAAAAAGAGTATGCCGATAGTATTTCTGGGTATTTAGATTATGTTTGGGAAAACTCTGAGCATGGCTGGAGCTGGGCAGCTATCGGTCGAGGCAAAGTTATTTGCGTGTTTGGCGTAAGAGATGTTTGGCCTGGTGTAGTGGAGGCATGGTTCATTCCAGGCGAAGGTCTAGAAAATCACACAAGGTCAACTTTGATAGGAGCAAGAGCGCTTTTAGGCCAGGTTATGGCTACATCTGGTATCAGAAGGATGCAGATTTTTGTAAAATCACAACATATGGTGGCATTAAGGTTTGCCAAAGCACTACATTTTGAGGTAGAGTGTAAACACAGAAAGTTTGGCCCAGAGGGGGCTGACTATTATTCTATGGTAAGGTTTGAGTAAATGGGTGGAATTTTTAAGAAAAGGCCAGCACCAGTTGCGGCAGCACCAGCTGCTACACCAACAGAAGAAGTAATCGATCGGCAAGAAGAAAGAGCCGAGGCGCAAGAGACAACTCAAATGCAGGGCGCACAAAAGCGCAGACGTTTGAAAAGAACTGGCGGTATGAGATTATTATTTTCACCTCTCAGGCAAGAAGGTGCTGCTATGAATGAAATTAAGAAAAAGCTTGGCGGCTAGTCATGGCTAAGAAAACAACAAAGAAAAAGTTTTCTTTTTTCTCTACTGAACCAAAAAGTATGTCCGAGGGATATGCTCAGTATACCGGAATGCAAATAGCAGCCGGAGGTGGCCCACCTGGTAGTGAAAAGTTTACGGCCAGCAAAAAAAGCAAATTTGGATTTACGCAAGCCAAAGACGATTTCTTAATGGACATAGGCGTTAAGAAAAAAGGCATAGACTATTATGCCAGGCTAGACGATCGAATAAAACGTGGCCGAGAAGCATCGAAAAATCTTGGTAAAGATCTTAGAGGAAACCCAGCTACAGATCGCAGCGCAGCGGCAAGAGGCGAAACCGCAGCTGAACGTGCGGCAAGATTAAAAAAAGAAGCCTTGGAAAAACGAAAGACCGAAGGCAAGGAAAGACGTAAGAAGTTTTATAAACAAAAGGACGAAAGGTTAGCAAAGTTAAAAGCTAAACTTTTGAATTTAGCATGACAAAAATTAAAGAAGATCCAAGAGTATTTCATAGAGATGAGGCAGACCCGAAAAGGGCAAGAAACGAGAAGGGTCACCTAGTCGCGGATGACCCTTCCACTCCCGAAGTCAATGAAGCGTGGGAAGGTGGCAAGGCTCCAAAGGAAAAAGCCCCCAAGAAAAAGGCAAAGCCTCGTGGTAAAAAAAGTACATCAAAATCCTAAAGGCGGTTTAAACTCTGCTGGTCGGGCCTTCTTTAATCGGACAACAGGCTCAAAACTAAAAGCTCCGGTAAAGACAGGCGATAACCCTCGCCGAGCGTCCTTCCTGGCTCGAATGGCAGGGAACTCTGGGCCGGAGCGTGATAGCAAGGGGCGACCTACTAGGCTGCTCTTATCCCTCCGCGCCTGGGGTGCTTCTTCAAAAGCAGATGCCAGAAAGAAAGCAGCGTCTATAAGTAAACGAAACGAGAGTAGAAATGCCTAAGTTAAATGTAAAAGAAGTGATGGGTCGTGAGGCAAAAGCACAGGCTCGAAAAGATGAATGGCGTTCAATCTATGAAGATTGTTATGAGTTTGCTCTGCCACAAAGAAATTTATATGGCGGTTATTACGAAGGTAAAACTCCAGGCAAAAACAAAACACAAAGAGTTTTTGATAGTACGGCTGTATCATCTACAAAAAGATTTGCGAATAGGATGCAGTCCGGCCTTTTCCCACCAATGCGTAAATGGTGTAGGCTAGAACCAGGTTCAGCTGTTCCAGATGATGAGAAAGAACGAGCGCAAGAAATACTTGATGCCTATGTGGATATTATGTTTGACCAGCTACGGCAGACAAGCTTTGACCTGGCAATGGGTGAGTTTCTCTTAGATCTATCTGTAGGCACAGCGGTTATGATGATTACGCCAGGAGATGAAGTAACTCCGTTGCGTTTCTTAGCTGTTCCGCAATACCTGGTAGCGATCGAAGAAGGCGCTTATGGTATGATTGATAACGTATATCGTAAGCTACGGATTAAATCTGAAGCTATTAAGCGAGAGTTTCGTGACGTTAAAATAACGCCAGAGCTTCAAACAGCGATTGATGATAAGCCACACGAAGAGCTAGATTTATTCGATGCTATAATTTTTGATCAGGAAAGTGGACGGTATCACTATCATGTGGTTTGGCCACATAAACAGCAAGAGTTGGTGTATCGAGAAATGGATAGCAGTCCGTTTATTGTTGCCAGGTTTAGTAAAACAGCTGGTGAAGTTTATGGTCGAGGCCCGTTAATTGATGCGATTGCAGATATTAAAACACTCAACAAAACAAAAGAATTGATATTAAAAAACGCAAGTCTTGCGATATCCGGTGTATTCCTTGCAGCTGACGATGGTGTATTAAACCCCCAGAATATTAAAATACAACCAGGTGCAATTATTCCAGTTGCGCGTAATGGTGGGCCGCAAGGTGCTTCCCTGGCTCCTTTACCTCGAGTCGGGGATTTTAACACAAGTCAGATTGTTATCCAGGATCTTACAATGAGCATCAAAAAGATCTTGATGGATGATAGCTTGCCACCAGATACAATGAGCGCCAGGTCAGCCACAGAGATTGCCCAGCGCCAGCGTGAGTTGGCTACAAATCTTGGGTCTGCCTTTGGTCGGTTGATGACAGAGATAATGATACCGTTAATATCCAGGACTTTATACGTTCTCGATCAGCAAAAATTTATTCGTATGCCTCTAAAGGTAAACGGTGTTCAAGTTAAAGTTGTGCCAGTGTCACCATTAGCAGAAGCGCCAAAAATGGAAGAGGTAAATCAAATTATAAACTTCATGCAGATTGCCAATGCAATGGGGCCAGGAGGCCAGACTGCTTTAAATATATCAGAAATAGTAAGCTTTATAGCTGAAAAGATGGGTATCGATGCTCGATTGCTTAATACACAAGAAGAACAACAGGCAATGATGCAACAAATGCAGCAAGCTATGATGGCTGAACAACAGCCAGAAATGGCGACAGATGAAACTGTCGCTGGAGCTATGCAATGAGTTCGGCTGAAGGTTGGGAAGGATTAGACCAAGCACAGGCGAAACCGCAGAAAGCGGATGACCTAGATATATTATATGGTAGGTTATTTAAATCACAGGAAGGCCAAAAGGTGCTTAGTCATCTGAGGCAGATAACAATAGAACAACCATCCTGGTTTCCTGGAGAAGACCCAAGTCAAGGCTACTTTCGAGAAGGTGCGGCTGATCTTGTTCGGGTAATTATGAAACGGGTGGATAGGAGCGATAATGTCTGAAGAAACAGAAAATGTTGAAGCCCAGGAAGCAGATACACCACTAATAAACGTAGATACAAAAGAAGAAGATCAGCAAGCAGAGGCTCCTATGCCTGTGCATGAACAGCCAGAACAACAGGAAACGCCAGAAGATGATGGCGAACCTATTGATCGACCTGATTACTATCCAGAGAAGTTTTGGGATGAAGATGGACCAGATGTTGAAAAGCTTGCAAAGAGCTATGCAGAATTGGAAAAAGCATTTAGATCCGGCAAGCATAAAGCACCGGAAGGTGATTACGATGTTTCGGATTTGGTTGATCGTGGCCTCGATCTGGAAGATCCGGCTGTTGAGGTATATAAAGACTGGGCTAAACAATACGGCGTTTCACAGAAGGCGTTTGAGGAATTGGCTGGTCAGATCCTGGAGATGAATGGCGAACAGGCCGAAGATATTGAGTATGATCGAAGAGCTGAAATGCAAAAGCTTGGTGCTAATGCCCAGGAGAAAATTGGTTTTCTTGAGCGCAACATCAAAGGAGCTGATCTAAATGACGCAGAGAAAGCAGCTCTCAGCTATAGCATAAACAATGCTGATAGTATCAATGCTTTGACTAAACTTATCCAGGGATACACCAATGAGAATATCCCAATAAAACCTGTTGTGGCAGAACCAGAGATGACAGTAACAGATCTTCAGCAAGCGATCGCAGATCCTCGATGGCAGACTGATGCTGTATGGCGAACTAACATCGAAAAGAAGTGGATGGAAGTTAACAGCTAGATATTGTTGCAATGTAGGTTGTTTGTGTGTATATGTGGTGTAACGGATAACCAAAGGCGGCCCGTTTATGTGGTGAATCCACTGGTTGGCGTGACCACTTCCACGCAAGCGACCGCCCGAAACATCGGCTAACGGTAAGCGTTTTATATTAGAAACCTTAAAAGGAGGCTTCTGCTATGGCGCAGAGTATCACTAATGCCTTTGTAACACTATTCGATCAAGAAGTGAAACAGGCATACCAAGGCGAGGCATTGCTTCGCGGCACTATGAGAACACGAACAGGTGTTCAAGGAAACACAGTTAAGTTTCCAAAAATCGGCAAAGGCGTTGCAACGGTTCGCGTTCCGCAAACTGACGTAACTCCGTTAAACGTAACCTATAGCAATGTTCAGGCAACAATGTCTGATTTTATCGCTGCAGAGTATTCTGATATCTTTCATCAGTCTCATGTTAACTTTGATGAGCGTAGCGAGCTGGTTCAAGTTGTTTCCAAAGCAATAGCTAGACGTATGGATCAACTTTGCATCGATGCTCTTGATGCGGCTTCATCACCGTCAACGGTTGCAACTGGTATTGGTGGTTCTACCACTAATATGAATATTGCAAAACTTCGTGCGGCTGCTAAAGCTCTTAATGAGAAAAACGTACCAGCTGAAGGGCGTCACATATTGATGCACTCTTCTCAGCTTGATGCGTTGCTCAGTGAGACTGAAGTAACTTCGAGTGACTTTGCTGTAGTCAAGGCTCTTGTTCGCGGTGAAGTTTCATCGTTTATGGGCTTTAACATAATGACTATGGGTGATCGTGATGAGGGTGGTGTTCCAAAACCATCAACTCGTACTTGCTTTGCATGGCAAGAAAGCTCAATGGGTTATGCCGAAAGCATTTCGCAAAAGAGCGAAGTTAACTACATACCTGAAAAGACATCTTTCCTAGTAAGTTCCATGTTCTCAGCTGGAGCTATAGCGATCGATGACGAAGGTATTGTAAAAATTTCATGTACTGAGTAAGGAGACTAACACATGGCTTTTTCAAGTACTGGTTTAGCAACCATTGGAGCATCTAAGAAAGGCAATGCGCCTTCTATGTACTCCTACTCAACAACTGATGCGATTGCTGACGTAAACACTGCAGGATACTTTAATAGTATTCATGATACGCTTGCGGTGGGTGATATAATTTTTTGCAGAACATCGACAGGAGGAACCCAAGTTCTAACTATCGTTTACGTTCTGACAATTTCAGCTGCCGGAGTTGTTGACGTTAATGACGGAACGACATTAGCAAATACTGACAGTGACTAATTAATATGGGGCTGGGCAACTGGCCCCATATATACATTGGAGGGTTATGATGGCCGTAGGCGATACAGATTTATCTATTTGCTCAGATGCTTTAATCTCGCTGGGGGCTTCGCCCCTTTCTTCGTTTACAGAGGGAAGTGATACTGCCCAGGCTTGCGATCGATTATATCCAGATTTAAAAAATACATTACTAAGCACTTATGTTTGGTCTTGGTCACTAGCCAAAATCCAACTGGCTAGACTATCAGCTACACCAATAAATGAATGGAAATATGCCTATCAAATGCCAGGCGATCATCTAACTGGTGCGCTAGCAGTATTTGAAACAAGCGGAACAGCGCAAAGATCTGTTCGTTATGGTTGGGAAATATATGGAGATCAATTAGTCAGTAATATGGAAACTGTTTTTATTGATTACCAACAAACTATAGCCGAAGCTAAGATGCCAAACTATTTTGTTCGCTTGCTTAAAACGGCATTAGCGGCTGAGTTAGCAATCGTTATTACAGACCAAATAGGAAAAGCAGATTATTTTAGAGGAATTGCATTTGGATCTCCTGGAGAAAATGGTCGAGGTGGTTTGATGCGTGAAGCTATGAACATCGATGCCAGGGGGCAATCAACACAAATTGTCGAGGACTATTCGCTAATCCAAGTGAGGCAGTAAATGCGTATTACTCAGTTTCAAACAAACTTTTCTGTTGGTGAACTAGATCCGCTATTACGAGCCAGGACAGATTTATCACAATATCAGAACGCCCTGGAAGAAGCGACAAATGTTATTATACAGCCTCAAGGCGGTCTAAAGCGTAGAGATGGCCTAAAGTTTATTTATAACTTTGGAACAGGCTTTACAGCATTTAAACTAATACCTTTTGAGTTTAGCGTCACAGATAGTTTTCTTTTAGTTCTAGTTGTTGGCCGGATCTATGTATTCAAGGCTGGTGTTCTACAAGCAAACATAAATGGAACAGGCAATGATTATATAGCTGCCTCAGACATTACAGCGGCTATGCTTGATGAAATTACCTATACCCAGGCTGTTGATACACTTATTCTATGCCATGAAGATTTGCAGACAAAAAGACTTGTTAGAAACACAGATACAAACTGGACGTTAGAAAACTTACCGTTAACTAATGTTCCGCAATATCCTTATGCTTTAAGTATACATTCGCCAAATTTTACAATTACCCCCAGCGCAGTATCCGGTAACATTACTATTACAGCTTCAAGCGTAACGACAGACACAGGGACAGCTCAAGCTGGGGGCGCTAGTACAATCACACTCAAATCCGGATCTGCGTACTCGTCTGATGACCAGCCTAATGGAATGTCCGTTACGCTTACTTCCGGCACTGGATCAGGACAATCTAGGTTTATTGATGATTATGTGGCGTCAACTAAAGTTGCTACAATATACCCACCTTGGACTACAGCACCGGACAGCTCAACAGGATATAAGGTTGAAGCCTTCTCAGCGGCAAGCGTTAATGAATTTGCCCAGGTTGATACTACTTTTGGACGAGCCAGGTATGTAGAGTTTGTTAGCGCAACAGTAATGAAGGCAGTCACAGAAGTTCCGTTCTTTGATACGAGTGGCGTTGTAGCTGGTAATTGGAAGAGTGAACATGGCTATGAGGATGTCTGGAGCAATGCTCGAGGATGGGCAAAATCAGCTACGTTCCATGAGGGTAGATTATATTTCGGTGGATCAAAGTCCAGGCCCAATACTATATGGGGATCAAGAGTTATTGATTTCTTCAACTTCGATCCTGGCACTGGATTGGATGACGAAAGCGTTGAAGCAACCATAAACACTAATCAATTAAATAGTATTGTGGCTGTAATTGCTGGGGCTGATCTTAGAATATTTACTACTGGCGGTGAGTTTGTTGTTATTCAGTCAGAAGATTCTCCGGTTACGCCAGCAACTTTTCTTATCCGGCCACAAACAAGACTTGGCGCAAAGCCAGGCGTTCCGATAGAAGATCTTAATGGCGCGTCTGTATTTGTTCAAAGACAGGGTAAAGCCATAAACGCATTTCAATTTGGGTCAAATACTAACTCGTACCAGATACAACAGATATCGGTACTTTCGTCGCATTTAATAAAAAACCCTGTTGACTTGGCGGCTCGTAGATCAACATCAACTGATGAGGCAGATCGATTATTTATTGTTAATGGTGATGACGGATCTATGTCAGTTTATTCTATTCTGGTTGGGCAAGAGGTTATAGCGCCCAGCTCATTTACAACGGACGGTAATTTTATTGCTGTAGCCACAGAGATCTCCGATACCTTCTGCATTGTAAAGCGTACCGTTAATTCGCAAGTCAGATACTATTTAGAAAAGTTTGACAAAGATGTAACCCTAGATAGTGCTAAGACTGGAGGAGCTGCCTCCTCAACAACGATGGACCATCTTCAAGGGTCAACTGTCGAAATTGTTCGTGATGGTGTTGTAGAGCCAACTCAGACGGTTCCGGCCTCTCCGTTTACAATTACGTTTGCTAAAGCAGCATCATCTACTTTTCAAGTAGGATTAGAATATACAGTCCAGGCAAAGACAATGCCGACTGAGCCAGTGCTAAGTTCTGGATCGGTGCAAGGTGTTAAGAAACGTATTGTCCAGGTCGATGCTCTACTCAATGAAACAAAAGATCTTGTAATCAACGGTAAACAAATATCGTTTAGAAATTTTGGTGTGAGTGTTCTCGATACACCTATCCAGGCATTTACCGGATTAAAAACAGCGCATGGTATCTTAGGGTATAGTGCTACCGGACAAATAACATTAACTCAGAATGTTCCATTACCTATGACTGTATTAGGCCTGGAATATAAATTAAGTGTAGGAAGTTAGATATGGCTAGTTTTGCAGCTCCAGCGATGATGATAGGATCAGCCGTTTCAGCGGTTGGAAAGATAAAGGCTGGCCGCGCTGAGCAAAAAATGTATGACGCTAAAGCTTCTCAGACATTACTCCAGGGCGATGCGGAAGCAGTCAGGTATAAACAGCAAGGCGCTGATGTTCTGACCAGGCTAAATGAAAACTTAGCTACTTTAATAAGTAGATCTGGTTCAACTGGCTCTGGAAACATTAGTGCAATATTTAATGCTAATATGGCAACGGCCTCAAGGGATTATTCTACAGCGCGAGATAACGCTATACTTGCAAAAGAATATGCTATTAATCAGGCTGATCAGTATAGACAAGCTGGAAGTGCTGCCCGAAGATCTGCAACCATTTCAGCGATTGGAACACTCACCGGAGCTGCTTATAGATATGGAACTTTATAATGGCTAGATTACCAAGATTAACAAGCGCTGGATTGCAAGCTAACATTCCTAGAAGTGTAGACTTTGCCGGACTTCGTGGAGAGGCCGCTGTTGGTCAAACCATATCACAGACATTTGATCAGATGGGTGATTTTCTTTTTAAGACTGCACAGAAAGAATCTGTAAGGTCTGGTATCGAAAGAGTAAGAACAGAGGGAGCGCAGCCAATACTCGAGGCAATGCAAGCCCAGGGTGGCCCAAGAGGTCTTGAGGAAGAAACTGCTTATGAAGCTGCAAATAAAATAGCTATTGCAGAAATACAAACTGAAGCAGAGCTAGAAATTGCAAAAATTCTAACAGAGGGTCAAAACAATAAAACTCCATTTAGTGCAGTACAGTCACAATTAAAAAGTGTTTCAGATGGATTTCCGGCAGCGCTATCAGATATTGATCCGGTATCAGCTGCATTATTAAGAACAAATCTCCAGGGCAAAACAGAAAAAGCAGGACTAAGATATTCTGATTTTTGGTCTAAAGAAACATTAAGAACTTTAAAAGATAGACAAAATATAGCATCTGCAAATAAAGCAGAAACTATAATCGGTAATGCTATTGTTCCAGGATTTGATCCGGAAGAGCTAGAAAACGATATAAAGCTAGGTGCTGAAGAATTAGAAGCTCTAGGTGTAAGGCCAGAGAATTTAATAACTTGGTCGGAAACTGTAAGAGAAGAGGCTTTAAAAAATAATATATTGTTTGATTTTTATCAAAAAGATCTTAGTCAACAGGAAGAATTTATAAACGATATAAAATCTGGAGAAACAACTTTACCAGGTATGGATTTTGAAACGAGCCTACGTTTTATAAATGGCTTGTTATCTCCAGAGTACAATAGAAACAAAAGGGCAGTTGAGGCTCAATCTACGTTTATAATTAACAAAGTAGAAGATCTGGAAGATGTTTTAGAAAACGGTGGTCAGATTGATCAAAAAGAACTTGCTGATTTATTATCGGACTCATCTAATGTAATTAATTATGATGGAGGTGCATCGTCCACAGCTGCAAGAGGATTGCAAGACACAAGTAATTTCTTTGGGGAGTTAAGAACTAAATCATTAGCTGAGTTAGAGGCATATGTAACAAACATCGAAACAAATGGTTTTGATGGTGCGTTAGATACATCAGAGGAAGTTACCAGGGTAAAGCAAGCTCAAAGTTTTCTTACTAACATGAGAACAGAAATTAAGAATAATCCTATGGGTTATGCAGCTAAAGTAGGGCTAATCAAAAGAAATGAAATCATTGGCGTTGGTGAGGATAGCAGATTACAAATTGACCAGGGCGCTCTTACAGAAAGATTAAAACAAGCGACAGTTGTTGCAAGAGAATATGGCTTAGTAAATCCCCCTGTCTTTTTTAAAGATGAAATTGATCAGTTAGGTTTAGTTTTAGAAAAATCTGAAGGTGCTGTTAAGCTTGACATATTAGGTATGCTTTCAACTATTGGCGAAAGTAGTGGTGAGGTTCTTACGCAATTATCAGAATATAATAAAAGTGATGCGTTAGTCGGTGGCCTTGTAACGATAGGATCTACACAAGCTGCAACCCTGGCAGTAAATGGTATGGATCGATTAAAGAATGATTTGACACCTCCAGGATTTATAAGCTCAAACACTGATCAAGTATTTTTGGATGTTGTTGGCAAACATATGTTTAATGCTCCAATACAACAATCTGCGGTTAAGGATGTGGCCAAAGCTATATATACAGAGCTTGCTGCTCAACAAGGTTTGGGCGATTGGAAAGATAACATGGATGAATCTGTAGAGCTTTATACGCAAGCCTTACAGTTAGCTTCCGGTCAGCGTATTGTAATGACTGACACAGGTGAGGTTACCTATGGAGGTATGCAGCCAATAAGAGAAAAGATGACGTTTATTCCTCCGAATATGACAGCTGCCGATATGGAAAAAGTTATTGCAAATTTAAATCCTGCGGCAATAGAAGCTATCACAGGTCAGAAAATAGATCCTGCTTATCCAGGAAAAATTAAAGAAGAAGAAACCTATAAGTTAATTTTTGCAGGGGGCAATCAATATTACATTTCAAATGTAGAAGATGTTGATAGATTTGGCGATGATGTTCCTGTTTTAGATGTTGATGGAGCAACTATATTATTTGATCCAATGGATTTCTTGCAGCCTATTCCTGAAATATCAGGCCCACAAGTTAAAGACCAAGTAGTAGGAACTATAAACCTTTCTGATGTTTATACCGAAGAAGCTGATGAAACACCTTTTTCAACAACGCAAGATCCGGCAGTAGAAAATAGATCAGGGCAAGAACAGAGGTTTGCTTTTGAGTCTGCTTCAAGCCTTAACGAAAAACAAACAGAGAAACTTGTCAAACAAATCGAGGGTGGAATAGATGCTGGAAAGATTGATGAGGAAAGCCTTGACAGACTATTTTCCTCAATTCCAGATGATGCAGAAGGAAACCTTTTTGAAGACTATGTAAATTTTGTAGTTGATGGCGGTAAAAAAGTTTACACAGAATGGCTGAAAACTAAACAATGATACAGTTTGATAAACCCAACAAATTAACATTAAGAGATCTGCAAGGGTTATCAAAACCAATTACCAGGTTCGAAGAAAATTATAATGCTGCTAGAAAGAAATCACAGTATTTAGATCAATCTCAAAGTAGAGACAGAATACTGCAAGATTTATGGGATCCTATTGTAGAGGAAGTAAGTGAGCTATTCCCTAACGAAACATTCGTAGATCCAGGCTCTTATATTAACAGAGGTTTCTTTTCAACAACTGCTACACCAGGAAAAGCTAGATCTGATTATGAATGGAGGGCAACACAAATTCTTGGATTTTTAAATCAAAACCAAGAAATAATACCGGATCACCTAAAAGATATTACTCTTGAAAGTCTTGAGGATTTAGCATCGGAAAGAGCAAAAGCAGCAAAAGAATACAATGATGAGATATCGTCCAGGGCTGTAGGAACTAGTGGACAGATTGGTCAATTCTTAGGTCAAGTCGTGGGAATTGTTGAGGATCCTACTATCATAGGCACGTTACCATTAGGATTAAGTTCAAAAGGTTTAATGAAGTTAGCTTTTTTCGAGGCATCATTAGGAGCCGGAGTTACGGCTATGAGTGAAGCATCCGTTAAACAATGGTATGAAAAACAAGGTTATGATTATACCTGGAATGATTTTATTAGAAACGTAGGATTTGCGGCAGTTGGTAGTGCAGCATTGCCTGTTGGGTTTAGAGTAACTGTTGATACTGCTAAAGGCGGTTTTAATGTCTTAGCAAAAGCAGGAAGGGCAAATAAGGACAGTCAATTCTTAGAAAAAGCAGCCAAGGAAGCTGAAGAGTTTGAGGCCGATAATCCGTTTGTAGATAGTCAATTTGCCAGATCTCAGGCAGAACATAATAATCGAACAACAGAAGCGGATGCAGCTGTCTTTAATAATAAAGCTCCTGCTATATCTGACGAAACCACAATACAACCAACGCCAGAGATAATTGCTTCTTCCACTGACAATTTAAATGGTGTTATGTTTTCCGTTCCTGCCAGAGATGCTTTGATCGATGCAAAGAGATTTCAGTTTAAAGAGGGTGGCGATGAGTACGGTGTTACCGAAAGACTGCAAGGCGTTACAGAATGGGATGATGTAAAAGCCGGAACAGTTATCTTTTGGGAAGATGTTGATGGCAAGATATTCGTTGCAGATGGACACCAAAGAGCTGGATTAGCCAAGAGAATAATGGACCAAGATCCTAGCCAGGAGATTAACCTGGTTGGCTATAAGTTGCGTGAAGTTGATGACATAAGCTCAGAAAAAGCGCGAGTGATAGCAGCTACAGCAAACATTGCCCAGGGAACAGGCACAGCTATCGATGCAGCAAAAATACTTAGAGTTGAACCTGGTAGATTATCTGAGCTACCTCCGCGATCAGTGTTAGTAAGACAAGCAAGAGATCTCGAAAAATTAAGCGAGGATGCTTTTGGATCTATTGTTAATGGCGTCATACCTTCAAACTATGGTGCTATAGTTGGAAGATTGATCGAGGATCCTGACAAGCAACAAGCAGCCATCCAGGTTTTAGCAAGGTCTGATGTTGCAAATGCTTTCCAGGCAGAAACTATTGTTCGCCAGGTCAATGAACAAGATTTAGTTAATGAAGTACAAACTGGTTTATTTGGTGATGAGGTGCTTGCCGAAAGTTTATTCCTGGAACGTGCCAGGGTATTAGATAGAACGTATAAGATACTTAGAGAAGATAAAACAGCATTTGAGAATCTAAGCAGAAATGCAGATCGCATTGAAGCCGAAGGAAACAAACTAGAGAAAACTAGAAACCAAGAAAGGGCAAATCAAAATGGCAAAGCGATCACGTTCCTCCAGGCGCTTGCAACGAGAAAAGGAGAGCTTAGCGATGAACTCTCAGCGGCAGCAAGAACAGCCAGGGAAACAAACAACTATGCAAACGCAGCAAGAGGATTTGCCGAGTCTGTCAGAAGAGGAATTGAGCGAGGCGATTTTGATCGGGCAGAAGTTGGCGATGTTAGACGCACTTTCGATGATGCGCCGAAAAGCCGCCAGGACGCGATTGAAGATGAGCCAGGCTTAGAGGGCTTCGATGAGCCATCTGGTAAAGCAGCTGAAGATCAAACAGATCAATTAGTAACTAATACTTTTAGAGAAGTGGATGAAGCACAAGAGCCTAACTCACTAGCTAATTTAAAATTTTTACTTGGTACTAATCCGACAAGAGAACAAATTAATAATCATCCGGCAGTTACAAATGCGCTCCGAGAAATGGAGTCGCGTCCAGAAACAATAACCGCATCTAATTATAATTCAACAGATTGGCATCAAAGCAGAGTTTATAAAATTGACGGTGAAGAAGTTGTTGGAACTAAATCAGCTATGGTCAAACTTGAAGAGCAAGCTGAAACTTTGGCATATAAAGAGCTTGGCTTAGAACCAGGAACAATATCCAGGAACAAAGAAGTTACTATTGTCTTAGGCCCAACAGCTGCCGGAAAAAGCACTATTGCAAATGAAATAGCTATATCTAATAGATCTGCAATACTAGACAGTGATGAAATTAAAAAAACATTGCCAGAGTTTGAGGGTGGTAAAGGAACTGGTGCAGTACATGAGGAAAGCTCTAGCTTATCTAAAATGTTACAAGATATAATGATAAGTCGTGGCACAAATATCACATTGCCAAAAGTTGGTCATAGCACATCTAGTATTCGTAAAGCGGTATCACTATATAAGGAGAAGGGGTATAAGGTCCGATTACTATCAATGGATGTTACCCCAGAAAATGCCGTTAACAGGATGCTTAGTCGTTTTGTTGAAACTGGCAGATTTGTACCATTATCATATTTAGATTCTGTTGGCACAAAGCCAGCCGAAACATTTAGAGTATTAAGAGAGGAGAACGCAGCCGATGGCTACGCCAAAATCGACAACAACGGTGGATTCAAAGATCCCAAAACAGTCTCAGAAATCTCAGGAGACAATCCCCTCAAAGGATCCAGGTTTGATATTCCTTCGGGTGGAAGAACAGGACCTGGAACTCTCAGACGCTCAAAAAGCGATAGTGAAAGAATTGAGTTCGGGGTAGAAGAATCTGAGCTTGACCTGGAGATTCCTGTTGATCTTAGGGTTGAAGGTGAGAACATAGTTACTCAGACAAGAACTTTACGAGATGTTAAGGCCGAACTCGATGCAGAAGATGCTTTAATTAATAGACTAGGGGTTTGCTCAATATGACGTTTAAGAAATGTATAAGCGATGGAGTAACAGCCGGAGAGATTAGCCAGGAAAAAGCTGATGAAGTTTTAAATCTTTTTGATGAATTGTTTGAGCAGTACAACAGGCAACTTGGCCCTGGCCCTGCTACATCGAGGGCGAGTATTGATGCAGCTAACGTAATGAAAAAACAGGTAATGGAGCGCAAACGTAGAATGATGCTCCAGGCACAAACCTGGAAAAGAATAACATTAGATTTAGAAAACTATAGAACAGCTGGAACTAAGCAACCAAGAAAAGATAAAGCTGCCCTGGCATTATTTGAACAGGACGAAGGATCTAGGTTTCTTAGCATAGCACAATTAGAAAAAGCTATTGAAAGAAGTGCGACCAGGAAAATGGATAAAGTCCTGGCAACTTTTAGAAGAGATCTCACTGGTCGAGTAAGAAACAAAGCCAAGCTCGAAAACATGATAAGAGAAACATTTGTTCCTGGAAGTACAAGAGATGCTTCAGCCAGGGAACTTGCCCAGGGATGGCAAGAGGCAGCTGAGTATTTGCGTAAAAGGTTTAATGCTGCCGGAGGTGCTATTCCTAAAAGATCTGATTGGGGATTACCGCAACAGCATCATTCTTTAAAAGTGCGTCAGGCAGGATATGAAGCCTGGAGAGATAAAATCACACCAATGCTTAACCTGGAAAAAATGGTTGATCAGCAAACAGGTCTGACGTTTTCTCCGCAAAAGTTAGAAGTAGCATTGAGAGATGTTTACGAAACAATAAGCACAGATGGGATGAGCAAAATAAAACCAAGCGGTAGACCGTCTGGGCAAAAGGCAATGGCTAATCAACACGCAGAGCATCGATTCTTGGTATTTAAAGATGCAGATGCGTGGATGAAATATAATGATGAGTTTGGCAACAGCAATCCATTTGACGTTATGATTGGTCATATCAGTAATATGTCCAGGGATATTTCATTTATGGAGCGTCTTGGGCCTAATCCTATGGCAACCAAAAACTTTATAAAAGACACGTTGCTTAAAGAAGGTGCAGATGATCCCAAAGCTGTAGATCGTGCAAGAGTAGCCGGAAAAAAAGTAGACGAGCTTTATAACATTCTTCGAGGAACGCATAACACACCAGTTCATGGGTTTGTTGCAACAGCCTTTGCAGGAACCAGGCAGTTACTACAATCAGCTCAGCTAGGGGCTGCATCGATCTCAGCAATTACTGACGTAAACTTTCAACGTATTGCCAGGGCAATGAATGGTTTGCCACAAACGAATACACTCAGAGCATATTTAAAAGCCTTGTCTCCATTAAAAGCCGAAGAAAAGGGAAGGTTAGCGATACGCCTGGGATTAACTGCCGAAGGTTGGTCCTCGATAGCTTCAGCGCAAATGAGGTACACTGGAGATATATCAGGGCCAGAAGTTACCAGGAGAGTAGCTGATTTTGTAATGAGAGCTTCTTTGTTGTCTCCAATGACGCAAGCCGGAAGATGGTCATTTGGCATGGAACTCCTGGGAACACTAGCTGACAATGTAGGAAAAACGATTGATGATATAGATCCTAGATTAAAACAATCTTTGGAAAGATACGGTATAGGATCTGAGAAATGGGATATCATGCGATCGACAGAGCTGTACGATCATAAAGGTGCAAAGTTTCTAAGAGCTGAAGATATCGAGTTTAGAGATGATATAGATCCAAAGCTTGCCAGGGAATTAGCTACTAATCTTATGGCGATGGTAGAAACAGAAACAAACTTTGCTGTTCCTTCTACATCTATAAGAGGTCGAGCTGCTTTAACTGGTGATTTACCTCCTGGCACTATTGGCGGTGAACTTGTTCGATCGTTCGCAATGTATAAAAACTTTGGTGTTACCCTGGTTAATACTCATATTCTTAGATCGGCTGCTACGCCTGGCGCTATGGGAAAAGGTAAAGCTTTTACAAACTTAATTATAAGCACTACCTTGATGGGAGCTTTGGCTCTTCAGCTGAAAGAAATGTCAAAGGGTAGAGATCCCAGGTCAATGGATACTGGAGAGTTTTGGGGTGCTGCATTTTTACAAGGTGGTGGTCTAGGTATTTATGGAGATTTTCTATTTGCAGATCTCAATAGATTTGATCGAGGTTTAGGGGCAACTATAGCAGGGCCAGTAGTAGGTTTTGCTGATGACGTTAGAAAGTTAACAGTAGGTAACATTTTCGAAGCTATCCAGGGCGAGGATACAAAAGCAGCAAGTGAGTTAATTTCTTTTGCTCAGCGATATACGCCTGGTGCAAGTATCTGGTATATGCGGTTAGGGCTTGAGAGATTAATATTTGACCAGGCTAAATTATGGGCTGATCCGGAAGCCAGGACAAAAATGAGGCGTATTCAAAAGAGGTATCAAAGAGAGTACGGACAAGATTTCTGGTGGCAAAAAGGGAAAACGATACCGGATCGTAGACCGGATCTAACTGAGGCAAATGTCAACAGATTATTTGGCAATTAAAACAATATATGGTATAAGACAAACAAATCGAGGGATTATATAGATGGCCGATATTCCAATTAGCAACGTAGCAAGGCGTATTCAGTTTACTGGAAACACTGGCACTGGTCCATTTTCATTTAGTTTCAATATTTTAGCTAACAGTGATCTTGTTGTTATCAAGAATACGACAACGCTAACAATTACTAGTGATTACAATGTAAGTACAAGCGCAACCGGAACCGGATCGGTTACTCTAGTTAATGCACTTGTGGCATCGGATATATTAACAATTATTGGTGGAAGAAGTTTAGAGCGTACAACTGATTTTGTAACAGCTGGTGATTTGCTTGCTTCAAGTTTAAATGAACAGCTCGATAGCTTAGTTATTATGGCTCAACAGCTTGATGAGAAAGTTGGTCGGGCAATCATAGTTAATGCTGGCGATGAGTCTGTAAGTTTAGAAATGCCGACAAAGGATAATCGCAAAGGAACGGTGTTAGCTTTCAACGCAACGTCAGGCGCTCCAGAGGCTGGGCCAACGATAGCGGATGTATCAAGTATTGCATCAATCACAGCTGATATTGCGGCATTAGCAGATATAGAAGATGGAACGGTTGCAACTGATGCGATATCTGGCCTGGCTGCAATAAAAGCAAATGTTACTACGGTTGCTGGTATATCAACAAATGTTACTTCGGTTGCTGGAAATGCTTCTAATATTAATACTGTTGCAGCTGATGGTTCAGACATTGGAACGGTGGCCGGAGCAATTTCAAATGTAAATACGGTTGCTGGTATTGCTAGTAATGTTACATCTGTTGCTTCAATAAGTGCAAATGTTACAACAGTTGCTAATGATGCGACAGACATAGGAAGTGTAGCCACTAATATAGCAAATGTTAATTTAGTTGCATCAAGTTTAAACTCAGGCGCACTTACTGCTACGAATGATTATGGAAGTGTTGCTAATGCAACTGTTACAACTACCGATTATGGGAGCGTATAAATGGCTATTCAGGTACAATTAAGAAGAGGCACTGCAACGCAGAACAATGCGTTTACTGGTGCAATAGGTGAACTTAGTTTCGATACAACAGCTAAACAGGTTCGTATTCACGATGGATCAACTGCTGGTGGTTTTAAAATAGGAGTAGGAAACTTTCCTACTGGTACAAATAATGTTGTTTTAGGAAACACAGCACTTGATAGCCTCGATGGTAGCAGTCCAGGGGGATCTAATACAGCCGTTGGACATGATGCTCTTACAGCAAATACAACAGCAAGTAACAATGTAGCCATTGGTAAAGATGCATTAAAAACAAATACAACAGCGGCTAGCAGTACGGCGGTAGGAACTTCGGCATTAGCTGTAAGCACTGGAACATTAAATACGGCCTTTGGTAAAGATGCTGGATCATTAATTAGTTCTGGAACAAAGAATACTATTCTTGGTTCATTTGATGGTAATCAAGGTGGCTTAGATATTCGAACATCTGATAGCCACATTGTATTATCAGATGGTGATGGCAACCCTCGATTAATAATTGATGACAGCGGTAATGTAGACATTGGTGGTGAAACAACTGAACTCAAATTAAAGAACACAACCCATGAAGATACTGATGGCGGTCGTGAAAGCAAAATCACATTCCAAGGTGAACAGTCTGGTGGTGAGCAAAGTGTCTTAGCACAAATACAAGCTAGCCATGATGCAACGGCAGACGATCAAAAAGGCGATTTGATTTTCAGAACTAACGATGGCTCAGATGGTACAAGTCCAACAGAAGCTATGAGAATACAATCTGACCAAAGTATTTTGGCTGGCTCTCCTACAACAGATGATGACCAAACTTTTCAAGTTATAAAAACAGGTGCTTCTTCTACTGTTGGAATACATTCTAATAGGGCTGC
>Ga0209336_10000336_pt1 | contig 24395 bp, 24 predicted proteins | sample LinPmetageLP32_FD_184042 | JGI IMG/M metagenome (GOLD analysis project Ga0209336, IMG submission 184042) | Marine viral communities from the Pacific Ocean - LP-32 (SPAdes) (version 2) | ecosystem: Environmental > Aquatic > Marine > Oceanic | place: Pacific Ocean | collected 2009-08-23
TTTGAGAATACATCTAATTCTCCATGTCTTGATGAGGCTTCTGCTGCTTCTCGCATTTTAGTTTGTAAAGCAGATTCTTTACCGCTCCTATTATTAGTAGTAAAATTTTCTAATCTATGAGCTTTGATAGGGTTCATTGAATTTTCTAATACAGGCATAGTTCTCACTTCATAATCACCAATACCATCTAAAAATGAACCTCTAATAGAAGGAAGATCATCGGTGGTTCTGTTTAATATATTTTCATTACCAGTATATTTATTAGCATCATTAACTATATTTTTTGTAATATATGGATTAAATGATTCAGTTTTAAATCCAAACTCACGCCCCATATTTAACATGACATTTGAACCTAATGAGTATCCTAACCCTTGCTCTATTTCAATATTTGGATATTTTTGTTTTACTGCCTTTATTTGCTTTCTTGCATCTACTAAAATATTATGTTGTTGTTCTGCTCCAAAATGAGCTTTAACATCATAGTCAAAATCATTTAAATTCTTACCTTGTAAATCAGTTCCACGTGCAGCTAACTTAATTCTTTCACCATCTTTCAAAACCAGCACTTGCTTACTTGACAAATCGTCAATTTTCCAATTATCTAAATCTTGATTTTTTAAATAAGCCTCTGCTTCTGCTTTACCACTTCTATTATATATTTGAGATGCCTTAACTAATTTAGCATTATCCATGCTCTCTTCAGGTACGAGTTTATGAGTAACATTACCAAGTTTTTTTAATGTATAAGAATTGATTAAATTATTAAATCCATCCTCTACTTTCTTTTTAGTTTTATCAGCTTCTTTCTCTTTTTTCTTTTTATCTTTTGAATCTTTTGTTTTACTTGCATCTTCCTCTTGTTGCTTTAATAATTCTAAAAGTGATTTAATGTAATCTACCTCTTCTCCATATTTTGCTCGATCACTTTCAGTAAAGGTTGCTACAACTCCATTTAGTTTTCGTTCCTCCAATTCTGCAAAATTTGCCATTATAATATTAATAAATATAATAATAAAAATATTAATATTATAAAATTAACATGCCGTCAGTTTTTCGGTATAACCATTTGATTTTTAACGCTTAATTGATGTTTTTAAGTCCTTTTAATCATTAATTAACCATTATAATTTAAATTATGTGGGTCTTTAAATGGTTTTATAGTGATTTTATCGGTTTAAATGGATTGGTTATAACGATAAATTAACGTTTTTATGGTCTGCCTCCAAATTGCCATGCATGTCCTTCAGCGAGAGAGGCTTGTCTTGCATCTTCTGCTGCTTTTTCAGCTGCTGCTTTTTTATCAGCTTCAAATTTATCTCGTGTATCTCTATCTATTAGACTATCAGGGTCAAATGGTTTCTGTTTATTTTTAATATAATCTTCTTCAAATGCTCTTGCTGATTTACTACCCAAATCATCTAATACACTTCCTAATATTGTTCGTTTATCTTCTTTGCTTCGTTTAGATAAGTCATTAGTAAATTGTAATCCAAATAAATTAATACTTGCTACTTGTACCCTATCAGCAAATGTTTTTCTTTCACCATTTATATATTTTGTTATAATCTGTATATCCTCTGCTCGGCTTGTTGGTAGTCTTGGTGTTGCTCCTGATTCTTCTGACATGAATTGTTTTAGATTTTTTGGATCTGCTAATATTTGTTGTAGCTTACCTCCTATCTGTTGTAATTTAAATTCTATTTCTTCTGTTTGTCCTTGTACTAATATTTGAGCATTATCAGGTAGCTTCTCATAAGTATCAGATACTCTGTTTCTTTGACTTCTAATTTCTTTTAACATTTTATTTAATATTGTTTTTGTTAAGACTTGTGAATTATCACTTGCTGTTTGTAATTGTTGAGAGATTGTTTTATAGGTAGTATCTGCATCATCTAAAACTTTTCTCATTTTTTCAACTTCCGCTTGTTGAAAATCATCTTTTAATTTTTGTCCTTTATCTAATGCAGTCTTTGCTTTTGATTCAATCTCACTTCTTTCATTACCTGCTGTAATCTCTTTTATAGTTTTCTTTTGTTGTGTTAATATAGTTCTCAATGTATCTTTGATCTCATCTAATAAACCTCGTCTTATTGATAAATCTACATCAGCATATCTTGCATTTATATAAGCTAATTGTTGTTCATTTAATCCAGCCATGTAATCAGAATAATCATTTTCTAAATTATCTCTTTCTCTTTCTAAATTTGAAAGTTTTCCTACTGGTACATGAAAGTAACCTGGTACTCGCTCTTGTGTATTAAACATAATATCTTTTTCAAATTTACGATAGCGTTCAAACAATTCTACAAAACCAGCTGGAGCTGTTATTTTTACTGGCTTACCACCTGATGCTATTGTTCTTGTTGTTAGATTTAATGTTTTTGCTTGTTCTTCCTCTCTTGGTGTTTTTGGTGCATCTTTATTTGGAAATGGATCTGATGCATCTGGTTTTTGTAATTGAGTACGTGTTTGTTGTGCTATTTGGTCTAATCTTAATACTAATGCATTTCTTGTTCTAACAAAATCAGGGTCTAATTCTCTCTGTGTTTTTAATCTTGTTGATTGAATATCATTTATTTCTTTTTCTAAATCTTGTATTTTTTCTATTCTTTGAGCTGGTTGTAATTGTGATAAAGTTACTACTTCTTGTTTTACTTTTTCAAAATCATCTCTTGGTGTTGATGATGGAGTTGATGATGGAGTTGATGATGGTGTTGGTAAATTTGAAATATTTTGTCCTACACTTGAATCTATAAATTGTAATAATTCCTGTTGTGTCATACCAGCTTTAGTTTTATCAGTTGAACCAGCTCCACTATAAACATATAATCCAGTATTTGGATCTATCTCTGTCCCTGAAATTTGCATGAATTTTTGAATTTTATCTGATGGTGTCATTGATGGAAAAACATTTGGATCCGTCGGTACTGATTTACCTTGTCTTTCAAGTTCTCTCTTTGTTTCTTCTGCTATTTGCTGTAATGCTCTTTGTGTTGCATCACCTGTATCAGCTGTTCCTGTTCCTGATGGCTTTGTTGATGGTGGAATAATAACTCTTGGTATATTAATTTGAGGTTGTTGAGGTATGATTTGTGGAATAGCCATTGTTGGCTGTCTATAACCTGGTCTTGTTAATAATGGATTCATACCAAACGGGGTAACTTGTAATCCTTGAGGTTTTTCTAATAATTCTCTTAATTTTACTATTTTACTACTTATATCATTAATAAAATTTTTAATATCATCATTTGTTTTTAATTGGTCTGTTTTAATTAGAGGAACACCTAAATCAGCTGGTATAGGTATATTTTTTTGTCTTAACTCTTTTTCTGTATTATCAAATTGTTGAAGTACAGCTCTTAACTGATCTAATAATTTATTTCTTTCTGTATTTGTTTTTTTTCTTTTTTTCTTTTTTTTAACTTTTCTAATCTCTGTATCTGCTGGAAATATAATTTGAACTGATTGTTTATTTATATTTTGGTTTGCATCTTCTTTATTAGTAGCTATTATATCTGCTTTTACTGACTTATCATTTTTTACACGTTCAACAGATTTTTTTGGTTTTGTTTTTTTCTGTTTAGCAACCATTATATATAAATAATAATAAAATAAAATAAAATATATTTATATTTTATATCATGTATTACGACATTGATTATACATTATTGATTGATAAACAAGAAAAAGAAAAAAAACAACAAGCTAAACCAAGTGTTGAGAGAAAGAACACATCACAAGAAAAAAAATATAATGAATTTGTTAAACAACTATATTCTAAAAGTAAAAAAAAAAATAAAAAATATTAGTATTATATAATATGAGGAATCTAACTAATGATGAAACTGAATATACATTTGGACGAAATCTTTCAAATGATAATGGAGAGATTTTATCTTTTGATTTATCTGCTAATCTGCCTTTGGTATATACTTCAAACACAGATGAAGCGTCTGTCATTGGTTTAAAAGGATTAAATGCATTAGGTACAGCAAATCAAGTTCTGGCTATGGACGGCTCTGGAACTAACATGATTTTTAAAAATGATTCAAATACAGAATATAGTGCAACCGATCCTATTGATATTTGTGGAACTATTATATCGTTAAAAGGATTAAATGGATTTACAGCAAATAAAATAATAAAAGTCAATAGTGCTGGTGATGCATTAGAATATGCTGATGATAATGATACGAATTATTGGAATTTAAATAGTTTTTCATTAACACCTAAATTAAATACATATAATGTGATAATTGGTGATGAAGATAATGCTAATGCTAATAATGTTGAATTACTCGTTTATGGTGATATGGAATTGAAAAATACTTTATTCTCTACTAATAATAATGAAAATAAAATAGATTTTGATACTACTTATGGTATAGATTTTTATGGATATTATTATTCACCAAGTTTAAGGTCTTATAATATGTCTTTTAGAAATAATACACACGGCAGTTATTTTCCTTATTTAGGTGTTAGTAATACAGGTGATTTTCTCTTTCATATCAACGGCAGAGGAGATACCATGATTATGAAAGCAGATGCTACAAGAGATGTATTAATAACTGCTGGTGATTTGATTGGTGAAACGTCAAGTTTGTATAGCAAAAATAGAATGAAAGACATTTTTTGTAGAAATATTTATAGTGAGGCTATTGAAATAAAAAATAGTTCAAGTTCTTCAAGTGCTAATATATTATTATATGAAGCAAGTGATAATGGATCAGGTTTTGTGAAATTACAAGCACCAGCATCATTAGCAAGTGATATAACAGCAACATTACCATCAACAACTGGAACTCTTGCTTTACAAAGTGAAATAAGAACAGACGCACAAATAAGAGGATTATTTTCTGGAACATCACCTATTAGTGTATCAGCATTAGGCGTTATATCAACATCATTTACACCAACATCAACTGAAACTATGGAAAATAAAACTTTAAAATCACCAATATTTACATCAACATCAGGTGCTTATGAAAAGATGATATTAAAAGATGAAAATTTAACACATAACATAAATATATTCACACCTAATTTAACTGGTAATATAAATATTGGATTTCCAAGTGTAACTGGAACATTAGCAATAACAGATGATATTCCTAATACAACAGATATAAGAGGATTATTTAGTTCTGCTGGTAATCCTATTACTTATTCAAATGGTGTTATAGGTTGGACGAATTCCAATAATTATATAGCATTAACAAATCTCTCTGCCTCCAATCCAATTGTATTTGATAATACATCAGGTGCTTTTACTTGGACGAATTCAAATAATTATGTTGATAGTGCTGGTGTATTAACACAAATAGGAAGTGCTGAAAATATTTCAACTGCTTCAATATTAGGAAATCCTAATAGAACTTTTGGTAATAGTGCATCAGCAACCATTATTAATGGAACATCTACAACTATAAATAATTTAATTGGAACTGGAACAAGTGGCGATAATGCGAGATTAACATTAAAAGACCAAAATTTAGACCATAACGCAATTATAAAATGTGTAAATTTTAGTGAAGATAGGACATTTTATTTAAATGATGGTGGAACATTTTTAACATCTGGTGCGAGTTCTACTTCAAGTATTAGAGGTTTATTTTCTGGAACATCACCTATTAGTGTATCAGCATTAGGCGTTATATCAACATCATTCACTCCAACCAGCACGACGAATTTATCTAACAAAACCTTTATAGACCCTTTAATAGTATCACCAACTAATACAACAAGTTTTTATATAGCACAATGGTTGGCATCATCAATAGGTGATGCTAATTCTGTGGAATTTGTGATAGGTAAAAATCAAAATGCGAATAACACTGGAAGTATAATGTATTATCATTCAAGCGATGGTTCTACAAGCAATAAATTAAAAATTGGTATGAAAACAAAAGAAGATATATTAGAATTGAAGGCAGATACAAATATAATAATGAATAGTAATCAATTAGATATTATAACACCAAATGGAACTGATGATTGTAATCTAATTTTATCAGCAGGACATAATGGCGGTGCTGGTAATTCATCAGTATTAACTCTTCAAAATACAAATTCAAGTGGAACTCTTAAAAAGGCTCAATTATTTTTAAATGGTGCTGATGATTATCTTGTATTAAAAAATTTAGTGACAGCAGGAAGAATAGAACTTGTTGTTGGAACAACTAAATTAGGTATATTTAATACTTCTCAAAGTGAGATTTTAAATACAACTATTATTGGTTCAAATAGATTTAAAGTAAAACATGTTGGAGGTTATAATTATATTTCTAATCCTGAAGGTACACAATTTGATGATGATACAAAAGCAGGTTCTCATATTAGTTATCACGATAATGCAACTGAAATGACTTTTAATTGTCCTAACTCAACATATAGATACACAAATTCCAGTAATCATAGATTTATGTTTAATGGTGGAACAAGATTTAGTATTTTTGGTTCTTCTAATCCTTGTATTCAAATGACTAAAACAACAGGTGCTAATTATAATAAGCAAGGAGTAGGAACAACATTTCCTACAGAAATAGGTTCATGGTCTTCTCAAACAATTCCATTTTTAGAAAGTTTTTATATTGGAGGACAATCCACAAATGATAGTGAAGGTTATTTTTTAACTATGAACGGACAAACAACAGGTATTTCTACACCAGGTGATAATGAAGCGTTTTGGTGGTTAGATGAAGATTCAGCACCTGGTGTTGTTGGTTGGAAAATTTCAATAGCAGGTGCAATATCTGCTGTTAGTGATAGTAGAACTAAATCAAATGTTAAAACTTATAAAAATTCAAATTTTGATAAATATAAAAAAATAAGAACTATTACCTATAATAGAAAAATTCCAAAAGAATTAAATCCAAAAAGATTAGAAAAACAAAGTTGTATTGATAAATATAATGAAATTCATTATGGAGTAATAGCAGAAGAGTTATATGATTTATATCCTGAAATAGAAAATTCACAGGATATAAGAAAAAGAGATGAATGGAATTATAGAAAAGATAATTGGAATAAAGGTATTTATGAAAAAGAATTAGAAGAATGGAAAGAGAAAAAGAATAATTATGATAAAGAGAAAAGTAAAGATGATAAAGAAGAATTTAAGGTAAAACCACCAAATAAAGATTTTGATGAGGAAATGCCTTATAAAGTTGTAGATTATGAAAGGATTAATATAATATCAGTAGGAGTAATTCAAGATTTAATTAAACAAAATGAAATACAACAAAAACAAATAGACCAACAACAAACAATAATAGACAAGTTACTTTCATCAAATTCATTCAAAGAATTTAAATCATGAGTATATATATAATGGTTCTAACTTACAAACAGCGTTTTAATAAAAAATATGGATTTAAGAGAGATGAACCTCATTCTCTTAAAGAAATAGCAGAGATTACTGGATATAAATATAAAGGAATTAAAACTATTTTTGAACGAGGTGAGGGAGCTTTTGAATCTGTTGGAGCAAATAGACCTAACATGCAAAAACAACAATGGGCTTATGCAAGAGTATATGCTGCAGTTAATCCAGAATCAAAAGCTCATAAAATAGATAAAATGTTTTTAATAAAAAAATAATTTTAAATATATATGAAGTTTGAAAAATCAAAACTGAAAAATAAAAAATATTCAGTGATCACACCAAAAGGTAAAAAAATAGATTTTGGTGATAAACGATATTCACAATTTAAAGATAGTACTGGTTTAGGATTATATTCAGATTTAGATCATAATGATAAAAAAAGAAAAAAGAATTATTGTAAAAGGTCTGGTAACATAAAAGATAAAAAAGGAGATTTAACCAAAAATGATAAAGAAAGTGCAAATTATTATGCAAGAACTTATTTATGGAGTTGTTAAAAAATAAAAATATTTTTATTTATATATATATGCTTGATTGGCCATTTGATAGTTCATATAATTACAATTATCAAACAGAAACATTTAATTTAGTAAAAGAAAATACAATTTTTAAAAGAAAAGATATAAATAATTTAAAATATAATAGATGGTTAAAATTTATAGATGCTGCATATGTAATTGGAACTGGAAAAGTATGGGATAAATTTAAAATACAATCAGAATATCAAGATTTGGAAAATATAACACATTATTCTGAAATAACAAAAATAAAAGATCTAAATCAAAAATTTGTAACAACAAATGGTGGGCAATTTGGTGAAGATTATTTTATTAATGCAACAGGTTGTCATATCTCACATGTAAATTGCTGTGAAGATGCATTGAAAAACAATTATGAAAATATTATAATTATGGAAGATGATTGTTATTTTACAAAATATATTACAGATGATGAAATAAATAAATTAGTTGAATTGCGGAATTTATATAATCCAAATGTTATAAATTTAGCAGCTCATTCAACTCATAATAAATATACGTGCAATAGAGGTAATATTGAACTAATTCAAATGCCAACTTTTATGACTCACTTTATTTATGTAAATAAAGTAGGAATGAACCAAATTATTAAAACTAAATATGAAAGACCATGTAAACCATTTAGATTATCTGGAACTGGTAGTGGATATATTGACAGAGATTGGTTTGGTGGTGACGATTTTTGGTATAGTTTCACGAATTCATATGTTTTGGGGGTTCCTGAAGATAAACAATGGGCTATACAATATGTTTCAGATGATAGTGAAGATAGAAATCAAAAATAATAATATTTAAGAAAATTCAATATTTTATTTTTCGTTATATTTAGGAAAAATAAAATATATGTATAAGTTATATAAACATGGAATGGAAAACTATTAACGATTATCCAAATTATCAAATATCTAAATCTGGAATTGTAAAAAATAAAAAAGATAAAATTATAAAACAAAGAATAAATAGATGTGGTTATCAAGTAATAAATTTATCAAAAGATAATATTAAAAAAACATTTGCTTTACATAGATTGATTGGTATGAGTTTTATTGAGAGAAAAAATGAAAATTTATCTATATTGGATCACATAGACAGAGATAAACTTAATAACTCAATTGATAACTTAAGATGGATTGATTATAATGGAAATAATAGAAATAAAAGCGTTCCTAATAAATATGGATATACTGGTGTATATAAAAGAAATGAAAAATATATTGCTCGTATTAGATTAGGTGGTTTAAAAACATATTTAGGATCATTTGAAACACCTGAAGAAGCTGGAAATGCTTATAAGAATGCATATGTTGAAACCATGAAACAATATGATTAATTATTTTTCTACTTTATCATCTTCATCTTCATTTTCATTAATTATTATTCTATTGAACCTCTGATAATATTTTTCGTTAGTTGGTTTATTCATACGAATATATAGAAAAGAATATTTTTTATTCCAAGCAGTTTTTAGTACTTCGTCTTGTTGTTCTTTTGTTAAATCACCCATGAGTTCATCTTTTATATTATCTAATTCTTTTTTATTATCAGTTCTAAATATGATAAAAGAGGACATGTTGCATCTGAAAGTTAAACATAATTCATTATATCGTTGTGATAAAATCCAGATTGATAAACTTGCTGATCCTTCTTCATCTGGATTTAACATAATATGACGCCTATTTAAAACACACTTACACATATTAGATGATTTTTTTATAGACTTAATAACATCATCTAAAATTAAAAGACAATTATTATTTTCATCTTCTTTTTCTGAATCAATTATAGATTCTAACATTTCATCACTATATTTATTATATATTCTCTCATCACTCAATCCTAACTTCTCGACAGGTAAGGAAGCTAATGATGCAGAACATAAAAATATCTTATCAAAATATTTATAATAGAAACGAGGCATGTTTGGTTTGCTTTTTGTAGGATGTGATTTTAATAATGACAGCATAGTTGTGGTTTTACCAGAACCAGCCGATCCAACGATGTACAGGGCATCATTAACTGGACATAAAGGTTCAGCCACTTTATAAGGCATATTAGAGAGATTATCTACATTTTGAGAGATTACTGGAATTTCTTTTAGTTTAGGGTTTTCTATAACCTTCATTATTATATAGTAATAATAAAATAAATAAATAATAATTTTAGAAAAATTATTATATTATTAAAGTATATAAAATGTCCAATCCTATGGCTTCACTACCTACCTCTATGCAATATAGTTTAACTGGATCTGATACAATTCCAAGTACCACTCGTCTCCACAGATGGGATGCAACCAGTACAAGTTACTCCTCAAGCAGTAACAATATTATTAACATACCTATCGCTGGTGATGGATTTATTCAAGCTTCAGAAGGCTACCTTTACATGCAGATCCAAAATAACGATGCCTCAAGTGTAAATCTTGATTTTGATGCAACCTCGCTTATTGATAAAGTTGAAATTGCTGTACTTGGGAGTTCAGGAAAAGTAGAGACTATTGAAAATTACAATACTTATGCAACCCTTAAACAGCTTTACAACGCTGATGATGCAGTTAAGAATTATCTTAATAACACATCTGGAGCTTCAGCTGGACAAGTTGGATCTAATCCTGCTGGTTTAGCAATTGCTTCAACTCATACTCGTCATATTGCTCTAAAACTTCATGGTCTCGCTTTTTTGAATGACTATTATCGTAAGGCTCTTCCTATGGGTATGCCTCAATTTACACTTCAAATTACACTTGCCTCTGCTAATGTAGCATTTAAAACATCTGGTGCTGCTGCAACAACCGCAGCCTATACTATTCTTAACGCCAGATATTACGCTCCAGTATTTAGAATTGAAAATGAAGCTGTCATGGCATCGTATGTTCAGAAAAAGAATAGTGAGCCTCTTGTATGGGTTGGTGAATCTGCTTCAAGTATCATTAACACAAGAACAGCAACACAGGGAACACAGAGATTTTTGTTAAATCCATCTTTCCGTTCTCTCAATGGTATCGTATCATGTCAGCGTCCATCTGCTGGTTTAACTACATCAACTACAAACGTTGTATCTGCAACTAATCTTGATAATGTTACATCATTCCAGTATCGTATTCAAGGCTCACTCTACCCTCAAGATGGTATTGACTTTCAACAGGCTACAAATGGTAATGACCAATCCAGAGCGTACATTGAAGCAGCAGGAGCATTAGCTCCTCATGGTCAAGCTCTCGCAAAAGGCTCTTATGTAACTCTTGTTGGATTTGGTGAAACAACAGCTAATGGCGGTAAAGGAGTTATGGCGGTTAATCTCAAAAGATTTAATGAAAGTCAGCTTGTGAATACAGGTCTTAATACATCGAGTAATTCTTCCCCTACTACACTCGAAGCGGTATATGGTGCAACTGGTGCAGCACAACAGGTACTCTCATTTGCTCTCTATGATTGCATGTTTGTATTACAGGGTAATGTTGTTGAGGCATCTTTCTAATTAAATTAAAAAATTTATATTTTATTTTTTTTTGTATAAAAATAAAATATTTGTATAATATATAATGAAAATAAATGAAATTACAGATTATTCAAAATTAGAAAATGAAATTATAGAATTAAATGAAGTCATGACAGAATTTTCGAATTTTGAAAAAGAACAATATAATAAACAATCAGATGATTATATAAATGAATATGGAGCTGAAGGTACAAAGGGTATTCAACCAACAGATCCAAATATTGATTATATTAAATTATTAGAGGAGCGAGTTAAAGATGTAAAACAATTACCATTACCTGATGATAGCTTTATAGAAGAAGAAGATAAAATAAATTTAGCAAAAGCAGCAACATTTAAATATGAAACAGAATTTAAATCTTATCCCTATCCTATGAATGAAGTAATAATAGAAAAAATATATTATGAATGCATTAGAAACCTAAACAAAGAAGATTATTTGAGAGAAAAAGAGGAATTCAAGAAAAAAAGTATTATTGAAAAACAACTCTTGAAATTAGATAAATTAACTGGATTGTAATTAATGATAATGGTAATGATATGAGTATTTTTTTCTCTCATAATTTTTATTTTTAGTTTTAAATAAAATTTTTCTATTTGCTGTTTGAAGTTCGTAATATCGTTTATTAAAATGTTTAGAAATTTTATAAACTATATCATTATTAAAAATAGAATTTCTAAAAACTAATAATAAATATCTCAATGTTTTCATATAATATTAAAATTTAATAATTTGAATTTTTTAATATTATATATAATTATATGTCTAACTTACGAATTCTCTCTATAGAAAATATTGGAAACCTTGTAGCTGAATCAACAGATAGGAGTAGTTTCACGTTTAACATTCCTGAAGACATGATTAATTTAGGGCGTTGCCTTGTTGAAGTTCAATCTGGTTTTGTTCAAGTACAACGAACAACAATTGATGCATCTGGTAATGTAGATGCTATTGTTGGTAGAATTGTTCCAAGTAATGTAAATGCATTATTGATTAGAAGTAATATTGAACAAATAGGACACTCTTCTTTTACAGGTGGTGGTAATAATATATTAGCAACATGTTTATTAGAAAGTGCATTAACAGCAGGAGCATCACAATTAAATAGTGGATCTGGTACAGATTATATTGGTAGAGCTGGTAATGATATAGCACCTATTCAGAAGCAGGGAGTATTTTTATGTGAGAGATTACCATCTCAATTAAAGATTGAGAAAATGTATTATACCGATGCAGCATCACCAGATTTAGTTGCAGCAGCATCATATACTGCTCAAACTCTTCCAATGCAACTTGTTTTAAAATTAACTTTTATAGATATGGATTAATATATTATATAAGAAAAAGGACTTAAAGAAATTTCTTTACTATATTTATAAATGAATAAAGTGTTTGAAGATGAAGTATGTGTAGTCTATAATAATGATTATAGAGATATTATAGATGAATTAAAATTTGATTATATTATTACAGACCCTCCATATAATATTAATTATAAATATAATAATTATAAAGATAATTTAGAAGAAAAAGAATATATCGAATTATTAAAACCATTATCAAATAAAAAAATTGTATTTATTCATCATATGAATACACTAATTAAATATTTTTGTATTCCAAATCAAATAACTCCAAGTGATAATTTTGTATGGTGTTATAATTCTAATCTACCAAGACAACATAGAGATATTGTACTATTTGATGTGAAGGCAAATAAAAAAAATGTAGGCATGGAATATAAAAATAAAACAGATAAAAGAATTCAAAAAAGAATAGCAGAAGGAAAACAAAGACAAATGACTTCTTGGTTTGATGATATACAATTAATTAAAAATGTTAGTAAAGAAAAAGTAAAAGATTTTACAAATCAAATACCTATTAAATTATTAGAAAGAATTATATTATTGATTTCAAATGAAGGAGATACAATATTAGATACATTTGGAGGTACTGGAAGTTTATATTTTGCTTGTAAAAATTTAAATAGAAAATGTATATTAATTGAAAAATTTCATACAGACATATTATTAAATAGAATTAATATAAATAAGGAAAAATGATATAAAAAAATATCTTGTTATATTATAAATGGAAAATAATGATGAGGAAATTACTTATGAAATTGCAAAAAATCCAGATGGATCATTTGTAGATAAAAGAAGAAAATATGATTATAAGACTGAAGAAGAACGTCTTGCAATTAGAAGAGAGTACGATAGAATATTAAAAATGAAAATCGTTTGGAAAAAAAATTATGGTATTAATATCAAAGATGAACAAGTAGATTTTTTTACTGAAAACAGATTACTAATTAAAAAAGTTCTACCAATTTTAGTAGAACTTAAACAAATTGAATTTATATGAATGAATTATTTATTTTAATTTTTCTTAATCTTTAGGAAAAATTGAAAAACTTAAATATATTAATTAATTGCGGAATTAACTTAAATATATTTTCTATACATATATTACAAATGAATAAAATATCTCAAGATAATAAAATGACCTTTTTCGAAGAATTTAACGTTAAGAAAGTAGAATATCTATTTTCACAAAATATATATGATTTAACAAAATATAATGATGTATGCGGTGATAAAACTGAAATAATTAAATTAGGTAATAAGCTTAAAAGTATTTTTGAAGATTTATTAGTAAATGCAATGAAATCAGATAATACTGGCATCATTGAAAGAAAATATTTTAAAAAATCACATAGAGAATACGTTAAAGGTCATGGTATTCAACAATTACCAAAAGTTCATAGGGATTTTATTATGAATGAAGGCATGTATGATTATGATATGAAAAATGCTCATCCTAAACTTTTATATTATTTATGTAAAACTAATGATCTACCATGTAGTAAATTAAAAATGTATGTAAATGATAGAGAACAAATATTAGAAGATGCAAATATTACAAAAACTGAATTTTTAACATTTATGAATAGAGATAAACTACCACCAGTATCATCTACTGATTCTTTTATTAGACTTATTCTTGAAGAAATACAAAAGAATAAAAAAAGATTAGTAGAAATATATAAAAATATAATTTCATTAGATCATACATCATTTGATGATGATAAACCTAAAAAGGAACAAGGTAAAAATCCAATTAGTTCTAAAATGTGCAATATTCTAATGTATTATGAAAATAAATTATTACAAAAAATAATAGAAAAATATCCTACATCATGTAGTGTCCCTATGTATGATGGATTTATTTCAAGAGAAGAATTAGATATTGAAGAATTAAATAAAATTACAGAAGAATATGACATTGAATGGTGTATCAAACCATTTGAATCTCCTTACACATATGATGATGAATATGAAGTACCATGTATTTATGAAATTGAAAAAAAGAAATTTGAAAAAGATTATTATTATATTACAAGTCAAGATTGTTATATTACAAAAATACATAATGGTGATTTTATAACTATGACACAGACTGCTATACGAAACCAATTTGAAAATATTAGAATTCGTCATGCAAACGCTCCAAAAAATGGAGATGGAACAACAAATTTTTTTAATGTATGGTTGAAAGATACAAAAAGACAAAGTTATCTATCACAGGATTTTATTCCATATAATGATATTAAAGAAACACCTGAAAATGTTTTTAATAGATTTGATGGATTTAAATCAGAGAGAACTGAATATATAGAAGATGATATTGCATGGTTTGATAATTATTTAAATAATGTTTATAAAAATGAAGAAATTAGAAATTATATTAAAAAATATCTTGCTCATATAGTTCAAAAACCAAATGAAAATTCAAAGGTGGCTATGGTATTAAAAGGTGTAGAAGGCAGTGGAAAAGATACATTGGTTGATATTATAAGTTCATTAATTGGTAGTAAGTATGTAACACGAGGTAAAGGTATGGACGATTTATTTGGTAACTATAATAGTATTGTATCTGATAAAATGGTATGTTGTATGAACGAAGTACAAGGTAAGGACGGATTAAAATATTTGGAAGATCTAAAAGAATTTGTTACAAGTGAAACAATGCAAATTAGAGAGAAATTTGTAAGTTCAAGAACAAAAAAACAAATCATGAGATTATTTATTTTATCTAATAATTATGCACCAGTTAATGTAAGCCCTACTGATAGAAGATTTTTAATTTTAGAAACTAATATGAATATGTGTAGTGGTGAATATGGTGAATGGTGGAGTACATTACATAATGATTTTATAGGTAATGATGATGTTATGAATAAATTATATTCTTATTTAATGGATTATGATATTAGTAATTTTAATCCAAAGAATGATAAACCTCAAACAGACACACAAAATTATCTTGCAACAAGAAATATATCAGCTCCTTTTCTTTGGATCTACAAATATATTGAGATGTATAAACAAGATGAAATGAATGAACCCTTTTATATGAAACAAAGTGAATTAAATAGAAAATCAATATTGGTATCGAAATTAGTATTAGATAGACAAATTGAAATTAGAAAAAGTGATATTAGAAAAAGCATGGATAAACATAATTGTATTTTTCAAAGAAAAAATAAATTAATAGATGGTATGCCTCATATGTGTTGGATTGGTGGAACTAATCAAGAGGTAATAGACCATTTTAAGAAATTTGATTTTAAAATGTATGATGAGAATGCTTTGGATTGGAACAATCTTTTTGAAAATACTGAATATACACATGATTAATTTGGCGAATGTGAGTATGTATATCCTTTTCATTTTTACTATATTTTCATTTTTACTATGGTTTTTACTATTTTATTTTTTAACAATTTAGATATATATCTTACCTTATATAATAAGATATATATTATATTATATTTATATATAGTAAAATAGTAAAAATAGTAAGAAATATAGAAAGAGTTACAGAGTATAGAATATAATTTTATAGAATAGAAGTTATAAAATTCTATAGGTATAAACACCCCCCAAATCTACTAATTCTCATATTTTTTACTATTTTCACAATTTGCCCATAAATGGATTTACTGGTTCTGGATTCTTAATATGTTTAGGTTCATAAAATGGCTCACTCACTACTTCACGTACGCTCTCCTTTACTAATTTTTTTGTTGATTCAGATTTTTCATGATTTTTCAATTTCCTATTTGCTTCTCTTCGAATTCGATTAGCTTCTAACAATTTCTTTGTAGCTTCAATTTGTGCAGGACTGCGTGTTTTTCCACCTACAGACCTCTTGTCAAGTTTTCCATTCTTTTTTGCAAGTAGTCGTTTTCCTAATTCCTGTTCTTTTTCTTGTAGCTCTTTCTCTCGTTCAATCCTTACCAAGTCACGTTTAGTTAGTTCTGGATTTTTAACCTTTTTATATCCACCATCTTTATCAGGGATCATATAAATTACTTTTTCTTTTACTATAGTTGTTGGTTTAGGTACTGCCTTCTTTCTTGTAGGTGCTTTTTTAACTGGTTTTCTCAATACTTCTTCTTCATCACTATCACTCTCATAAATAATTTTTTTTATTTTCTTTTCCTTCTTCATGCTTGTAGGGGGTATTTTAACATTTTCAGGCTCTTCTTCAATAGGTTCTATGCTTGAATCGCTTTCTGTATCACTCATGATAATATAGGTAAATATAAAAAAATAATTTTAAATAACATATCGTTTTTACTAAATATAACATGGTATTTAACATTACTATATATAAGAAAATTGATTTAATTAAAATTCTACTATATAATATAAACAAAATGACACCAATAATTAATATTGCTATAAATATATATATGGATAAGCGTGAGGATTTAGTAACTATAGCAGAATTAAAAACAGCCATTAGGAAATATAAAACTGAAAATTGCAAACCATTTTCTAAATTGAATAGGTCTGAATTAATTGATTACGTTAAAGAGTATCAAATACCTCTTAAGAAAAAAGGTAAGTATTATGATGTTAGATCCAAAAAAAAACAATTGAAAGAAAAAGGTATAAAACCAAAAAAAGAAAAAAAAGTAAAATTCTCTCCAGTAAAACCAGACAAACCTCCTGACATGGATCAGCCAGTACCAGAAGTAGATGTTCCAAGCGTAAATATTCCACAAATGAAAAAACCAGTAATGAAAAGAAGAATAATACCAGTTAAAGAAACTGGAACAGCTCATTTAAAAAAAGACGACACAGACACAGAAGACGAAGAAGAAGAGCTTGATGAAAAAATATTAAAAGAATATAATGATACTAAAAAACTTATAAAAGATAATAAAACTATAATTAATAAGCATGGTGATTTTAAAGCTAAAAATTCTGGAGATAAATTACAACAAAGTAGTATGTATGAACATTTATTGAATTCAAATGATTATGTAAAAGATAATACAAATGTAAGTTTTTTAGATGCCCTTATTGATGGAATTACATTTGGTGTAGAACGATATGAAGAAAATTTTACAGAAAAAGGTGATGATATATCAGCTCAAACTGATGAAGCAAAAATAAAAACATATAGACTTGTTAGAAAAAGGATTAATGATCTAAAAACAAAATATGAAAAAAAATCAGTAGAAAGAAAAAAATTAACACGAGAAGAAGAAGCCATGATAAAAGAAGAAGAACGAAATCGCAGAGAGGAAAGAGAAGATAAAGAACGAGAAGAAAGAGAAAGAAATAAACAAAAAAAAAGAAATGAAAAAGAAGAAGAGGAAAGAAAACAAAGAGCTATTAAAGCTTATGAAGATGCACAAAAATTAAAAGAATCAGACAGAAGGAAAAAGAGAGCTATGATGACTCAACAAGAAAAAGATGCAGATGCATATGAAAGACGACGAGAGAAAGCAGATGAAAAACGTAGAGCAAAAAATAAAAAATTAGCTGGTGAAATAAGCAGTGATGAACTTGAAAAAAGAAAAAAAGAACAAAAAGAACGAGAAAGTAAAGAAAAGAGAGAAGAAGCAAAAAGACAAAGAGAAAAAGCAAAAAAAGAAAAAGAAAAAGATGAAGAAGATGATAATGAATATTCACAAGATAAAAAAAATATAGATAGAGAATATGGTTTTGAAGATGTTAAAAAATATTTACAAATATATAAAGAAGGAGATGAAATAGATACTGGAGTAATAGAAGTAGAAGATAAACAAAAGGAATTTAAAAGAATAGGTGTGGAATTAAAAAAAGTATTAGAAAAAATAAAAAAAACAAACAAAAAATATTTAAATGATAATAATATTAGTACTTATCAATATTTACGAAATATAGAATCATTTTTAAAATATAGAACAAATATTATTAGAAAAGCTCATCAAAAAAAAATGAAAACTGGAAGTCATAATTTAGAGGTAGTAAATAAATATAAAAAATTATATGATATTGATTTATCAGAATATATGCAAAAAGAAAAAGAAACAATAGCAGAATCACGAGCAGAAGCAGACAGACAAACAAAAAACGAAAGAAATATAACAAAAGCAAGGAGTAGATCATTATTCAGACCATCATCAGAATCTGGTTTTGTTGGAAGAGAAACAAAAGAAGAAATAGAAGCAAGACAAAAAAAAGATAAAGAAGAAGAAAGAAAACTAAGAAAAAAGAAAAAAGGAGCTATTATAGATTAACTCCTCATCTGTTCTATTAATTTATCAAATATTAATTTTTTACCTTCATGTTCTATAGAGAGTTCTTGATTAACATTATTTATATCTTCTTGAATAGGTCTTATTATATTGCTTGTATCAGTTCTCATTTGATTATTATTAGTTGGTTGTGTAACTATTCGATTTTGATTTACAGGTACAATTCGTCTTGTATCTATTGGTTGTTCTATTTTTTTACTTTGCAATGGATATATATAAAATGTAATACCTATTTCATAATTTACACCATTCATATTAACTAAATTATCATTTTGGTCTGTTATTCTTAAATCTAAAAAATCAACATTATTATATAGAATTGTACTTTGTCTATGATCATTCTGATTAAGATATATTATATATCCTGAATTCATATCAACTGAAATTTTTTGAATAATTTGAGAGAATCCTTTACGAGTTGAAAATACATTACTACCAGATGTATTTGATTTAATAAATAAAGAATGGACACTTGCTAAATCAATAACATTAGTTGATACTGCAGTAGAACCAGAGCTATCAAGAGTAGTATCAGGAATTTCATCACCAAATCCAAATCCCATTAATTTATTTGCTGTACTACCACTCCAATTAAGAGTTGTTGTTCCTACTGCTTGATTTGTAAAAGTAAATTTCATTGTAAATTTATTATATGTAACAGAGCATGGAAAAGCATCATCAGCAGTTAATACTCTTGCTAATTCTGTTGCTGTGTAATTTTGAGCTGGTATAGTGTATGTAGTACTTGTATTAAATAATATAGTATCATTACCAACATTAGAGCTAACATTATAAAATGAATATGGTATTTCTGCAGATTCAACTACCATATGGATCTCTTCAGTTCTTTTATCTATAGATATTCTCTCTTTTAAATCAACCAGTAGATGGCTGTTTAAATCACTTGGACTAAACTCTGAATCCTTCGAACGTATATGTAGCACGAAACTTCTTAACGGCTGGACAATGTCAGACATTTTTTATATATATATAATAAGTTTTTAAATTTTCAAATACTTAAAAATTCAAATACTTATACATACTTAAGCGGAAAAAGGACTTAAAGACAACGGCGTAGTATATGTAAGAAGCATGGCCTCCCTCCTACATTGTATCGTAACATCCATCGAAGACGACCGCATCAAGGAGCGTATAGCTACATGGCGTAGTCGTGTAAATGCAAACTTCAAGTGTATTACCTGTACCAAGTGGCTACCTATTGATAATATGGAAACCGCACCATTACCCTCACTGACAACAGCCAAGTCCTGTAAGCAGTGTTTGTATGAACAACTACTTGAAGCATTCATCAAGGACGCTGATCACATCATGGAATCACGATGTGGTTATTGTGGTTGTATAGAACATGATTATATTGGTAAGTATAACACTAAATGGAAGACAGGGAAGGAGTATAAGATTACATTATGTGAATCATGTATTGAAAACCATTGGGTGTATTTAGGATACCTCGATGAATACAATGATGAATGCCCTGTAGGGTGCAATTGTGAAATATGTGTTAATAAAAGAAGATATGTACATGAGAAGGAACTTGTAATTTATGCATAATATAATATATTAAAAACAATAATATATTATAATATAGAGTATGAATTTTTTTAATTTACCTACTGATATTAGACAATCAATATATGATATTAATAAAAAACAAATAATTCAAAAACTAAAAGCTGACGCTGAATATAATAAAAAGGAATTATTAAAAGATTTGAATAATATCATTGAACAACATGAGCCTTATGTATATCAATGTGGTTATTCATTTTATGAAATTACAAAATTTTTTAATCATGGACTACCTATTATTGATATATCTTATGAATTATAGTTAATCATCAATACCATTTTCTAAATTGTAAGATTTTAACAATACTGATAAGCTTGTACCTCTATCTTTCGATAATTGTTCGAGCTTATCATATGACTTATTATTTAATAAATCTTTAATAACAATTTTAGTTAGTTTGTTTTGTCCTAATTTATCAATAGTTAAATTTAATATCTTATCATTAAAGGTAGATACATTTTTTATTTTATCACCATTTTTCATAGCAATTAAATAATCACCATCTTTCAAATTTAAACTTTTTAATTCTTTTATAAATCTTGGATCATTAATTTTAATACTTTTTTCACCATGTGATTTATCAGTTTTATAATCATTAATACTTAAATGAACTCGTCCCTTATGCATTAGATAGTTTTCATCTTTACTATCTGGAATGCTTTTTACAATTTTTAAATTAATATCTTTATTACGTAGAGCGTGGTTCATCATCAAATAATTAATGATGTACCTTACACCACTTAAATTATCTAATTCTTCAAATACTTTTTCAGCAGTAGGTAATGAGTCATCTAATTTTGATAAATTCTCTTTTCTATTTTTTACAATTTGTTCTTTTAGACTATTCCTTAATTGTATTAATTTTTCTGTTTCTTCACCATTATATCGCCGTACTAAAATGATCATGTTTAAATATAATTGCAATGTATTAGGATTTTCATATGTAGCTTTAAGTTTTTTTATTATAGTAGGTTGATTAGATAAAATGTTAAATGGTAAATTATCACCAATATTCTTATAAGTCTTTATTGTTCCTTCACTTACCTTTTTTTCTTTTTTATGTTCTTCTAAAAAATTATCTATCAATTCTTTATTTGTCTTTTTTTTCGGCATTTATACAATATAACTATATTTTATTTTTTATTTAAATAGTTATATTAATTATTTATTTACCAACTTTCTTCATAGCTTCTTTGTGAGCTTGTGAGAAACACCCCTTACCAGATCTAATAAATTTTTTCATTTCTGCAATATGTTTTTTACTATGATGTTTTGAATGTGTCTTAAATAAATCAATCTCTTCTTTTTTTAATTTTCTTGGTTTCATTATATATTAAATTTATAAAAAATTAAATATATAATTATTTTTATATGAAAGAATACTTATTATGCTGGAGCTTATTGTCATTAGTAAATATGTCAGCTTTTTATTGTTATAAAAAATATAATGAAGTACAATCACCAATATTATTTTATCATGAAAATAGAAGTTTTTATAGACCATTAATAGATGATGATGTCATTTAAAAGATAAAATAATATATGAAGGTAATGGTGTCATTGTAAATTTCTTTCTACATCTTATACATAAATTATCTTTTCTGTTCCTATGTTTAACACCGCAATCTTTACATTGTTTAGGTTGTTTTCCTTTTTTTGAAAATTTTGCATAACATGCACTTCCTAAAGATAGTATTTTATCACCATTAGTAATAAAAATATTATTTCTAATTTTATGACCGCATAAACAACGATTAGTAGGATTTTCAGGTATTTCCAATTTATTTTTTTGACAATAATTCACATGATAACTAAAATCACCGCCTATATAATAATAATCATTATGTAATTCTTCCTCTGTTATACCATTTGCTTTTAATCCTCTTTGAAATCTTTTTGATAATTCATTATTATCCATTATATATATATATTATTTTTTTTTTAGCTTCTGGTACAAATAACTACCAAGACCGATCGTTCCACCAACCAAAGCACCTATTGCTGCAGTTTCAGCTGAAAAAACACCACCACCAGCCACAGCTCCTTCTTCAGCACCAGCTCCAGCTCCACCCAAAATAGAAGAAATGAGAGAACCAACACCAACAGCTGTAGCACCACCTACACCACCACCAGTAACAGCACCAATACCACCTGCAATATTCTCATTTACCCCTAATCCTTCTAACCCAGCCGTTACGCCTTTTGCTGTATATGTACCAGCAAGATATGCAGCACCTCCTGCTGCTGCTTCTGGAAGTAATGAACCACCAGTTAATCCTGCTGCAATACCTCCAGATAATATACCAGTTTCACCAACACGTAACACTTCAGGTTGTTTATGCTCCTTATCAAAATAATCCAATATTGTATTAGATAACTGATCAGCCACAATTCCAACACCAAGATTAACAGGATGAATTCCTTTAAATGTTTCTCTTGCAACATTACCTAATCTGCTGATATTATCACCCCTTACTGGTGTATTTACAAATTCATCAACTGCTGCAACACTTGATTTCATGTCTTCAAAAGAATCTTTATATTGTTCTCTTCTACCATCATTATCACTATTTAAATATTCATCTAATGAATCTCTATCATTAATAGTATTTTCTTCTGAAAATCCTTGTTGTTCTTCATCTGTTAAATCTCCACCTGCTTTCTTCCATAATGTTTTTTGATAATTACTTGGTGTAATACCAGTATCTTTTGCAAATTCTGTAAAAGATTGTTCTGATGCTTGAGGTTGAGATTCAGGTTCTGATGGTGTAACAATAGCATCTTCTAAATTATCTATTTGACTTTCTAATTTTTTACTTTTTGATATATCACCATCTGGTAGTTTAATTTTACTTCTTTTTTTTAATAATAGGTTTTTGTCTTCTGGTGATATAGTTTTATTTCTATTTAATTTTCTTCCAAAACCTGTATTATCAACTTGAGCTATTTCATCTGCTAATGATAATCCATCTGATGGTTCTACTGACATTTGCCTTGATTGTCTTTGATTTAATCTTTCTTGTAATCTTTCTCTTTTATTCTTCCAATAATCAGCTTGTCTTGGATCTAATTCAAAAGGTGTAGAACTTTTAAATTGTTCTCTTTCTGCTGGAGCTAATTTATCAAACATGTTAGGTTGAATATTTTGATTAGAAAATACTTCTGAACCAGTAATACCTTTTGGAATTCTTCCTACTTGTCGTTTTTGTGTATATATAGTTCGTTTAGATCCATCTGGTTCAAATATCTCTCGTTTCTCCATGTTCATATCTGGTTCTCTTATATCAAACGAAGGAACTTGTCGTTGTGCAAGATTAACATGAGCTTCACTCATCGAGGGATGTACATTACCTGCAACTTTACCTGCATGTTCTAATTGTTGCATTTCAGTCCAAGTTTGCTCATCTAATCCTAAAAAGTTTGATTCATGAGTAAATGGTTTAGCATTCATTTCACTCATTTTCACACTATTACCATCTCTACTATTTACTTTACTAAAATCATAATCCGTTCTTGAACTATCTGGTTTAGGTTGTAATCTTCTATCAATTAAAGGATCACCATCATCATCTATTGTTACTCTTTTTTTATTAGGGTCAAATAAAGTTCGATCTGGTCTTTCAATTATACTTAATCTTCGAACTCTCGGTTTTGGATTTTTTCGATGTACCATCTTTGAGAATACATCTAATTCTCCATGTCTTGATGAGGCTTCTGCTGCTTCTCGCATTTTAGTTTGTAAAGCAGATTCTTTACCGCTCCTATTATTAGTA
>Ga0209336_10000339_pt1 | contig 24287 bp, 35 predicted proteins | sample LinPmetageLP32_FD_184042 | JGI IMG/M metagenome (GOLD analysis project Ga0209336, IMG submission 184042) | Marine viral communities from the Pacific Ocean - LP-32 (SPAdes) (version 2) | ecosystem: Environmental > Aquatic > Marine > Oceanic | place: Pacific Ocean | collected 2009-08-23
CAAAAGTTAAATGCATTAGGATACACGGCTGGTATATAATACATACGAGATAAGTCTTTAGTCTGTGGGTCACCAATAGAATTGAACTCTTTATTTAGTGCATACCAGAAGTGTTTAATCTTATCCGCTTCGATATCATTCTCTAATCTGAATACGATTCGAAACTTTGGCTTCTCTTTTGTAGAAGAAGCTGTCGAATAACATATGTATTCAAGTGGTTTGAATTGTTCTACTGCTTTCTCAAAGGTAGTATCATAGTCATCAATATCTAATGCGCACCATCCTGCCCATTTGATTACATTAGCATTTGCTCGTGTAGTACCTTTATCATAAACTGCTGGTGTAATTAGAGGAGATGGTTTAAGATGAGACTTCTCGCCTTTCTTTGGTTTATAACCTTCTTTCTTACTCATACTGAACAACGCCGCAGAGAACTTATCCCAATCTTCAAATGAGAATTTTCTATGCGTTTTATTGTCGAATATGCTAGGAAATGCTGTAAACTCTATTACCATTGGTCTTTTTAATTATCGCCGTCTTCTAAATCTTTTAACCACGCTTCTATAAATGGCCATACTATCATTCCGAGTAGCGCGACTGTAGTAACAACCAATATAAGTATTAGTACACTTTGATTCATACACCTACTAGTACTTAGACTCCTCGTGCTTGTTTTTAAAGTAATTATCTATCCAACATTTGCCATAGTATAAGATACCAAGCCAAACTGTAAATAGTATACCATCTAAGTAAGATAGTTCATTCCATGCTGTTACTGCTCCGTCCATATTATTCGTCCTCTGTAAAAATTTCTTCTCCAACTGGCAGACTTGATATACCAGCTTCGTATAGTGTACTCTCAAAAATTAATTCGCCCCAATCATTTTCACCCATTTCTAAAATCCAATTGGGTGGGTCAGTAAATGTATGACCTTCTTCATCTATATAATGAAGCGTAGATTCGTTTGAATCTTCTTCAATACAGATGGTTAAAGGTCTGCCATCAACTTCTAACTTATAATTAGTTGTAGTTTTAAAATAAACTTCGTTGGGCTCTTCTATTAATTTAATTGTACTCATAAATCTTTTACTGGTTATCCGTTTGGCATTTCAAATTCAAATACCAGACAGATTCTAGGGTCTGTACTATTATGTGTGCTAACACCGTGAGGAGCATCGTTTTTGTGTATTATTAATGTTCCGCTTTCGACACTAATATGGTGTCTATCTTTTTCATCAAAATCTAAATAGTTAGAGTACTCTTCGTAATCTTCACCGTCGTTAACAATAACCAACTCAGCACTATTCGCAGGAACGGCTAAATAAAACATTGCGACATAATCTGTGTCCGAAGCTCCTAGGTGAGTATGAACTAACCCATGAGAATCTTTATACATTCGATTAGCGAAATGTTGGGAAAAACTAAAAGTACTACTATTTTTATAATTAAATTCGTCGATACTCGTTATTTGAGAAATAATCCATTCAACAAGAGGCTGGGCTGATGGAAAATTCAGTATAGTAAAGTCTGTGTCGACTGTACTATCTACGTTTCCTGCTCCTGCGGTTGGAGAATAGGTATCCATATTTTTTACGTACGAGTCTATTGCGGATTCTAAGTTAGAATCTTTATACAGACTTTCGTCGCAGCGAGATTGCCAAATCGTATGATCAAAGCATTTTATTTTTTCCATAGGTTTAATTGTACTCATAAATTTTTTAACTTTCCGTGGTTATCCGTGTGGCTTGGAGCTTTCCAGCCTTCTGGTTTGATTAGGTCTGGCAGTCCAAATGGGTTTGGCCTTCCCGGTTTTACACCAACTTCTTTATTGATGTTCGCTCGCAATACTTCGTCCCATGCATCGTCAGCGTCAATGCCGAACAAATCCATAGTACCAATTGCAAAGACGCAGATATCGATTAGTGCATCGACTGTTTCTTCTGCATCGATTGGCAAATTATCAGCAGTGGCGGCTTTGAGCTCGTCCACTTCTTCTTGTACACAGGCTACCCTAAATCGCAAGAATGCTTTTAGCGCTGTTTTATCCATTTTTTCAATTGCCTCATGCACATTGAACTTCTCATGCATGTATCTTATATCTGATGTACAATTTTTCATTTATTATCTCTTATTATGTTGACTATTATACTATATTTCATCGTGATTGTCAATCTCATCTTGATGTATTTTCTTAAAATGTTTTGCTTTTCTATCTCCGTGGACTTTAGTTTTTGAGTTCATTAGTCCTTGGCGATTTTTGCGGACGCCTGAAAAGTCGATCGCGTCGTAGTTATCTTTATAAGCTTTATCGTTATAGCCTTTCTTTGGTGTCATTCCTTTACCCATTGTTTTTTTATTGAGCTATAAACCAGCCAGTTAATATGTATTTATCTTCTTTCGGTGCTACAATTCCTTTATGGTAGTGTGTCCATTGAGCGGGAAAACACACTAGAGTTCCTCGTTTAGGTTGAGCCGTGAATTCTTGATGCGGAAATTCAGTGCCTCCGCCATCTTTTACATCATTTAAGTAGAACATCCAAGCGCCCATTCTTTTTACTGTAGATTCTTCGGCTGTGGTCCATTCGCAATGTGGTTGGTGGTAGCCTTCGCCAGGTTTATACCATTGCAGATTGTGATAGGCACATATACCAAAACTATCCTGTTCATATAAGCCAGGACATTCTTTGACCCAAGACTCTAAAGATTTCTGTAGAGCCTCAACAAATGGCAATTCGTCTTCTAACCGCTGCTCGAAGCAGAGCGTAGCATCCGTCGACGCTTTTTTAGAAGTGTTTACTTCAGACTCACTGTGCGCGCCTGATCTGTGAAGCCAGCTGTTTTTATGAAAGCTTTCAATTAAAGTATCACACACTTCATCTGATACTGCGTTTTCTTTTACGTATATACAATTATTCATATTTATTTTTTATATTTGTAGTAAACACATACCATAAAGATTGCTGAGAATCCACTTAGTATGTAATTTAAAAGTAGCCAAAAGTCTAAGCCAAATCGCATTACGGCATATCCAGATGCAGAAGCATAACCTATAACAGATAATATATAAAGCATAATACTAATATCATCTACCGACTTAGTCCTAAGTGACTTTGCTATTTGTGGCCAATAACAACTAATGAAACAAGCATTGTATATAAAGCCTAATGTGTTTTCTATCATGCGAAGAAGCTCTCTAGGGTTGCGATTGGTTCTGCTGACCAATCAATTGCGTTTAGTATAATCTCGATAGGGTCGAGAAAGGTCTTTTGAAATTGTAGGTCTGTGTCAATCCAATCATGTAAGCCAAGCTCTGTGGGTAAATGGTCATTAGGAAAGGCAATGACATTCTGGCGGATAGGATTGTTCTTACGTAAGTACAAGAATTTGATCTTATCGCCATTAGTAATGTACTGATACTTTTTGTCAAGTCCTTGTTTCTTGATGTTGTAATTGTACAAGATAGAACCGCGAGAATGAATTGGAGTACCTTTGCGATAGATAGTATTGCGATCGACATAGTCTGTGACCGAACTGACTCCGCGTGGGAAACCAATCTGTTGAGGCGGAAGGTTTTTGAACGTGTCTTTGAATGCTTTAATAGCTTCTTGCGTCTTCGACTCGTCACCCTGTACAATAATATTGAACATCTCTTTCATCGCATCACGGCAAATCATAGGTGTAGAAGATTTGACAGCTTCGATACCCATTACCTTAAGCTTGGGTTGAGCATATCGAACGCCTTCCGAATCGTGAACATTTAGAATGTAACGTTTCTTGGCTGTCCATATACCACGATCGGCAATAACTTCTCGTCCCATAACCATTCGGTTAGTATATGCATTGGAGTCTTCGGCAAATTGTTTGTATGCTTTAGCGAGTACTGGTTCGACTGCCTCTTCGCTGAACTTGTTTAGAAAGTCAACAGGATTGTCCTTACAGAACTTGTCTACCAAGTCGCCGACACCTACATATAAAGAGTCTGTATCCATTGCAATCACTCGGTCTTTATCGTCACCCATCACTTTCTGTAAGTATTGATTCACGGCAGCTTCGCCATGTTGAATAACCTTTTGGCCGGTAGTAGTCACACCTTCAGCAACTCGTAAGTCAAAGTATCGAAACCATTTGTTACCCATCGCACCATAAAGTGAGTTGAGTAGAATCTTAGTAGCCATCTGAGTATTCTCAAGAATAGTTGCCTCGCGAATCAGTGAATCAGATTTGCCATCAGTCTCAATTTGTTGTTTGACTCCAAGCATCTTTTTCTTAGTGACAACACGAGTCTCGTACATCTTCTCAACAATCTGTGGAATGATACCTTTCTTGTCTTTGCGGAATACGGAACCATTGGCGGCTCGAGCACCCTCAGCTTTGTCGTGAGGAATCAAAGTCTCTGGTGACATATTGTACTGAATAATGATATTAGGATAAAGTGAATTAAGGTCGAACGACATTACCCAGTCGTGCATACCGACCTGAGGGTCTTTGACATATCCGCCAACGAACGCTTGAGACTTATGTTCTTTTGGTTGTGGAACTGCAATCTTCTGTCGCATCAATTCGCGAAAGATAATAGAATCCCATATCGCAGTTGTACCAAGAGTGTCAGCAAAGTTTACACCTGCCATATATGCCATGGTCATAACTAAGTTAATCAGACCAAGCTTCTCGTCAATCCGTGCGACCAAAGCTACGTCCTTAGCATTGTAGTCAATAAAGCGTTGGTGGTCTTGTTCGAACAAATCCATAAGGTCACCAACATCTGAATAGTCAAGCTTCTTCTCACCGAGTACGACATGCGAAATGTGATTGAGCGAGTATGATTCTTGGTTGCCATAAGTGTAAGCAAACTTTTTGAACAAATCCATATAGTCGAGCGAAGCAATACCAATCATTTCAAAGGTAACTTCCTCACGGCCACGAACACCAATCTTACGAGCTTCGATCATTCCCCAAGGCGAGAGATGTTTAGTCTCTTGTTCACCAAGTACACGAGCCATTCGATTGACGATGTATGGAATATCAAAGAACCGGGTGTTCCAACCAGTAATTACGTCTGGTGTGTTGTATGGTTCTTTCCACCAGTCTAAGAAGGCGGCTAGTAAAAGTTTCTCCGTGTAGAACTGATGGTATTCGATATTGAGGCCGACATCAGAATCCTCAGCTGACCAATCCTTAAGGCCGAAGACAACATACTTGTTGCTCTTGGACGACTTGACTGTGATAGCAAGAATCTCCTCAGCTGCTTGGCTAGGATGTGGAAAGCCATCAGAGTACGCAGTCTCGATATCGATCGTTACGACATTGATAAGTGAAGTATCTGCTGGAATGGTGTTTGGAAAAATGGATTGAATACAAGCATGTACATGTCGAGTATTACCAAAGATTTTGTAGTTGGGTATATCGCCATATGCTTGAATCCAATCTTTGCATTCGCGCATAGATGAAAGGTTTACCTTTTCAACTGGAGTGCCATCAAGTCCTCGCCATTCAGCGTTAGGGTTTTTACTTTCAGCAAACATCGTCGGTTGATACTTTATCTTCCGTAAGTCTGGTTTGCCTTCGGTGTCATAACCACGGTACAAAATGTTGTTTCCGTATCGGCTGACGTTAGTATAGAAGTTCACGTAATTACTCATTATATATAATATACCACATTTGATGCGGTTTGTAAAGATAAAAGTGTCGCTCCTCGGCTATGGTCCGAGTCCGGCTAAGGGAGTCCGAAAACTATGTTATCCCCGCGTGGCGACTTATTTTATAGATATTAGTCCAAGTTATCTCTAAGCTTTCCGGTTGTCTATTCGTATAGATGAATAGGTACTTTCCGTCTTAAATTATATTGCTATTATACCAAAAACTACTCAGTAAGTAAAGAACTTTCTTTAGTTTTCTTACCATTAATTGCAATAGTTTTTGGCTTCTTCTCTTCTGGCAATACCTTATCAATCGTAATAGTTAACATACCATTAACGAACTCAGCACCTTCAACTACTAAGTACTCGCCCAAAGTAAACTGCTTTCTAAACTTACGTCGGGCAATTCCTTGGTGCACATACGTTTCATCTGGTTGTTCCAGTTCTTCGTATGTTTCAACAGTTAACACTTGGTCTTGAAGTGTTATGCTGAAGTCGTCTTCGGCATATCCTGCCAAAGCCATTTCAACCTTAAACGATTCCTTGTCCTTTGAGTACACAATATTGTGCGGAGGGAAACTATCGTTTCGTGGTTGGTTTACTTGACGTTCTATTCTTCTAAACGTCGGTTCGAATCCCAATACTCTTGGGTCTTTAATCATGCCATCCATTTGGGACAGCAGCGCGTACATTGCTTGTGTCATATTTATATTCTCCTATTAAGCGAGTTGTTGTTGTATTGTAAACCTCGTTGTGAGCGCCTACGTCTATTATTTATACTAAAAACCCCCAACTCTAATAAAAAAATTAAAAAAGTTGGGGGGTTGATTTCTATTTAATTAAGTAGCTTTCGTCTACTAGCTTTCCATTTTTTAGCATGGGTTCTTTTCCAAGATTTCTCGGCAGATTCCATACCAATATCATATCCGGCCTTTTCAGATTCAAGCCACTTGTGTTTTAATACTTCGATACGCATTAGAGCAATATCGGCGAGCTTTCTGGCTCGAGCATAAGGGTCATTTGACAATAAAAGCATTGCAAATAATCCACTAACTGCAAGCCAAATCGCGGTATACGCTATGATTTCCATAATCTGATTGGTTGACTGTTAAAGAACGTTACACTTTGTAACGAATTCTATTTATACTATGAATAGGCTCTACCCTTAGAATTTCCAATAGTATATTTACTTTCCAGGTTCCATTCAGCTTTATCTTTGTGAGAAATTATTTTAATCTCTTTTAACGAAGCTTGATCGTTGGCATAACTAGGATTAACAATGTCCAATAAACCCCAATCCGATAGCAAAGATGCGATTGTGTTTCGTCTCGCCAGATCGTTTTGGGTTAATGTTGATGGCTTACCATCTAAAGAAAACAATTCTTTGAAGTGTGTAATAAAATAGTGGCCTTGCTTATGCAAAATATGGCAACTCTGATATATGGTATTAACCTCTTTCTGAGAGGCGACGCCAATTCTAGTTAGTGTTTCTTTAATCTTTAAAAAGTCATCGGGCTCATTTAACGATACTTCTAACATATCGTGCGGAGACCATTCTATAATATCTTCACTCATAGTAGTATTTATATAAATTACTACTTTGAACCACCCTTATCTAATCTCTTTTTTATATTTTTTATATCATCTTCACTAAACAAATCAAAGACCGACTTAGCTACAGAGCGACTATAACCAAAGTACTCGATTAACAAATCTATCTTTTTATCATCGTCTGACTTTAACCACTTACTGAATCGCTTTCTTTTTCTAACAGTATTCTTTAGAAAGTCATATTGCATCTTGTTATCGATATGGCAATTGACGTTCATCTCATTGGCCAGCATGATAGTGTCTTGAAAATAACCAAGACCTCTGTTCACAATGAAAGGTACATACTCTTTCTCATCTTGTGGCTCTTTGATTAAGTTCTGTTTAGAATAATTAATCGAATTGAGAAAATCAAATGGACTCTTCTTACTCATCGTAATGGGTAATCTCTATGTGGATTAGCTCCCATTTCTTTTTCGCGAAACTCGTCAACTGTCATAGCTCTTTCTTTCTTAACTCGAGTGACTGTGGTCTTACTCTTCTGTCTTGAAAGAGTAATGATATTCGCGACCACGTTGGCCAAGACAGCGAGATAGATACCTGAAGCGGTATCGAATAATGCTATGGCCACTGACGCCAGAGCAAGGATTGCTACATAGTAATGTTTTTTCATCATTTAAATTTAAGAGACCCCATAATCTCTGTCAAACATGCGACGATGTTTAATTCTTTATCTGCCACAAACGCCGCTTTGTGTTGATAGTCAGCCAATATTAATACCAATTGTGGTATAGCCATTGGCTCTAAAAAGTCATAGGCGCCATCATACAGTTTTCTGAACAATGTGCTCGAATCAATGTCGGGATTTGATGCCACCCAACCACGCATAGATTTGAAGTTCTTCTCTTTCAAGAATCCTACAAGTCCATCGATTTGTTGACTTGACATACCGACTAATCCGGCTGCTGAAAGCTCGCCTCCAGTTGAATACCTCTGAGCTTCATTAATAACTCTGCGCCAGTCAGGTGCATGGAGCATAATGAATTCTGCTAGAAGTCGTTCATCGTATGTGACGCCTTTTTCGTCTAATATATTTTTTAGACGGCTATGAAACTTAGCGGCTAATCCGGCTAAATGTTTCTTAGTTGTGTTAAACTCAATGACCGCACAACGCGATTGAAGTGGTTCAATAATCTTGTTTCTGAAGTTACAAGTAAAGATGAACCGACAATTTTTACTGAACTCTTCAATAAAAGCGCGTAATGCGGGTTGAGTCGATTGTGGATTTAAGTAGTCAGCCTCATCAAGTATTACTACTTTGTACTGACCATCTAAAGAGATTGAAGAAGCGAATTGGCGTATCCTGTTACGGAGTACGTCAATCCCACTGTCTTCTGAACTGTTGATTAGAATATAATCAAGATCGAGTTCATGGCAGAGAGCCTTCGCTACGGTAGTCTTGCCCAAGCCTGATGTGCCGGACAATAACATATTAGGTATCTCACCTGTACTAACGACCTGCTTGAATGTAGATTTCAATTCATCAGGTAGTATACAATCATCTATTTTCTTTGGTCTGTATTCTTCGCACCAAAGGAACTCTCCGCCATTACTCATATATTAATCTTCGAATTCTACATTAACGTCCACTTCTTCTGTCTCAGCCGAGTCGGCTGTTTCAGAAACTTCTCCATCAGCCGGTGGCTGAGGAGTATTCGCATTTACAAATGCGACTAAGCGATCGCGGACTCGGCCGACAGATGACATTTCGTCACCCTTGACTGCTCCGCGTCCGCTGACTACGTCAATGATCTTTACGACATTAACCATATCTTGGACGTTTAGTGATACGTCTTCTGGTGCGCTGGCACCTTCATTTACTTGTTGTTCTTCCATAATAACTATTTTTTTCCTAGGTTAGTTTTTTATTATACTTGTTTTAATATACTTCGATTCGCTTTTCGAGTGAAGTACTTTTTGTTTTCTTTATAGGATCGGCTTGACATTACTTCAATCTCACCTCCGGTTTTGTGGTGATAGACCATGCGCCCCATCTTTCTTGGTGTATTGAACTGATGAGCGCATGAAACGCAACAGTTTAATTCCAAGTCTACGCGAGCTTGTTCTATTGGATTACCACATCCACACATTTGGTATCTATTAATCACCATATGTGGATGTACCTTCTAGTGCAATAAAGTAATTTGCGCTGTCACCTTCCCATTTTGAAATTAGTTTTGACGACAGATAAACTGTATAGTTACCCGGTATCAACTTCAAATTATTTATAAGAATGTCGAACGAAAACCGCAAACTTTCTGAGTACGTATCTCCGCTTGAGATTTCTTGTAAGGTGAAATCATTCTTACTTGCGCCAGTTGAATCAACTACTTTAATAGAACCTTTATTAGATTCTGTAAATGCAATACGCAGTGTGTTATGACCAAGAGTAGAGCTTGCCTTATGGACTGCTTCAATATCTTCTTGTGTCAGATTCAGCGTGTATTCTGCTGGCGGCATTGTAATATCTTTCTGTGGAGCCGTTAGAATATTCGGGTCAGCGAATACATATCGAACTTTACGTTTTCCATTTGAGATAGTACAAGAGTTCTCATTAATTGTGATGTCACCATCGTCAATTAATCCTACAATAGATAGAAACTCATTCACGTCGTATATACTCAGTGCTTTGTCAATATCTACATCAGCGGAAGCGAGAATGTTCTTTGCTTCACTGATGGTCTTTAGTTTACCAGACCCGTCATAGACAAGGTTTGGATTTATAGATGCGAAATTTTTCAGCTTCGCTACTGTTTCTTTACTTAACTTCATAATTATATTTGTCTTCTTTAAATATGCCTTTATTATACACCCTTTTTGGCGAGTTGTAAACCATAAAATGATAAAAGATTGCCCCGCCTCAAAACTTTTTGAGACGAGGACTTGGGATTAGGGAAATTAGGGAACGTCAACCTCAGCGTTGTAGTTTGGGTCTATGGTAACCTCGTCCTCTACTTCTTCGTCGGTTAGTTCACCGGCGTCGATCTTAGAGTAGAGGTCACTGAAAGCAGTGATGGTATCATCGTCAAAACGATTAATGCACATCTCAATAGACTTAGCTCGATCATTAAAGATCGAATAGGTTTTAATGATGTGGCAGAGACGTCGAGTGGAAACCACTTCGTCAACTCCGTCGACCTCAAAGGTCTTTCGAATAATTGAAGCCCATGTAATAAGCTTGTCTAAGAAGTCACCATCACGCGAGTCGAACTTTTCCATGTGGTTAGCGACGATTTTCTTCTCAACCGCTTTTGAAGGCCAAGGCTGATTGATCGCTGAAACGAAACGCTCTAGAAAAGCATCGTCAATGATTGTCGCAGCGGAGAACCGACCATCGTCAGAACCACGACCTTTGGTATTCGCAGTGGCAATCACATTGAAACCTTCAGCAGGTCGAACTGTCTCACCAGTCTTTTTAATCAAAACTGGCTTGCCTTCAAGAACACCTTGTAGACACATAATCTTGTTTGTGCCACGGTCAATCTCGTCAATCAAAAGAAGAGCGCCCTCTTCCATGGCCTTAATCACAGGGCCCTTGCAGAAAACTGTCTCACCATTGATAAGTCGGAAACCACCAATCAAGTCGTCCTCGTCAGTCTCGGGTGTAATCTGAACCCGTAGAAAAGGAATCTTTGCCTTGGCGGCTGATTGCTCAACCATCATAGTCTTACCATTGCCAGATGGGCCGGAGATGTAAACCGGATAAAACATCCGTGACTTCATGATCGCCTCGATGTCTTTCGAGGAACCCCAGCGGACGTATTCTTTTTCGACCTCTGGTATGTAAACCTCAGCTGACTTAATTGAAGTCACTGAAGAAGCTAAACTCATTTTGGCCTCAGGCGCGGCTGATACCGATTCGACAACAGGCAGTGACCAGAGCGGCGAGCCCGGTTTGTTCTGTTCCAATGTTTTACGAACCACGTAATGAACCGTATTGAACGGCATGCCTGATTCGGTTGCCAAATCTTTTACCCTGTAGGTAACGCCCGGCTTGATAATCTCGAAAAGCTTTGCAGCCTCGTCGTGATACTTTCTTAGTTTTGTCATATTTCCCATAATTTAATTAGTCCTTCCCTTTGTTATACCTATATTATACCATATTTGGCACATTTTGTACAGAAGTATTTTCGTTATTAAGTCCTTTGCTGTCAACGGCTTGTGTAGTATTGGCCAAAGTTGTAGCTGGCTTCTGTAAGTGGTACGGCTTCAAAGACTTGTGACACATGTCTTCAAATGAATTGCATCGGTATTGTTCAATTCTACCATAGGTGGCCTTCTTTTCGCTCCAACAGAAGCGTATGCAGCGTTTCATAGCCCACTTCTTACCGCCGGGTGCTTTTTCCAATTCACGTATAGCACTCGGTGGAATAAAGAAGTAGTCCACTCTTTCTGATATAGTATTCGCGACCACCACTCTCAGTGCACCTGGCTTAGTTTCAGTGCTGGTTATAACACCAGTACATTGTTTTCTGCCTTTTGATATTGTGCATGTCTTAGCATCTGATAAGTCACACGAGTAATCATAAGGTAAGTTTTCGTCGCCGACCCAAGTAAGATTACCTTCTTTAGCGATTAGCTTTTCTATAATGCGCTCAGCATTTAAGTCTAGCGGATCTGCTTTCTCGTAACCTGGGTATCTGTCTCTTATGACTTCGTTGTATAGTAATGTATTTTTAGAAACCATTAAGCAACCATTCCAATAAATTTGTTAACGAATACTCGGTCTGTCTTTCGGTTGACTTGATTCTTGGTGAAAGCCTTGAGCAGCTGATTGTCGCTCATTCCGTCGGTCTTAACATCGCCGAAGTCGCTTGCGTTAGTCAAGTCTTGTCCTCGCTCGTTCTTAACGATAAAGACTCGGTCGAATCCGCCAGCAGCATCGCGAGTGACAATCCTGTCTTTTTTCATTACTTTCCATTCGTCAGTAGAAAGAGCATGATATCCGGCCTGGTATGTATCTTTTTTAGAGTTTACCAAGAAGAAGTGAGACATAGTCGCGCCAGTAGTTTTTTTGAGGTGAAGGTTCAATTCTTGCTCGATGCCTCTTCGGCCTTCAAGTATTAATTGTTTGCCATTCATTTTACCAACTGCCCGTGAGTAGCTGAGACTTCTGCCATAAAGGTTGGGGCTATGGCCAGAGCCATCTGTCAAGTACATGACTGAAGTCTTTTCAATCTTGTGTTTAGACTGAAACTCTTTTACCTTTTTCATTAGAGCAACAGTAGCCAATGCTAGAGGAGTGCCACCCAAAGACTCAGCATCTGAAGGCTCGTCTCTGCCCTCAAACATTTCTGAAGCGACAAACATGTGGAAAAGAGCTTCTTTCCACTTCGACTTTTTCAAGTCGGACGTGAGTAGCTCGGTCATGTGTAGGTCGCCCATATTAAACTGACCGTCTTGGTAATCAAAGTGTTTAGTGCGTGGTGTGCGATATGTGGAAGTGAATCCGTAGACCTTGAAAGGAATACCAACAGCCTTGCAGAACATTGAAAGATTGATCGTCTGCTTGTAAATTGTTCCAATTGTAGAGCTCATCGAACCAGACATATCGATTAGGAAAACCATCCCGTGCGATTTAGCATCCGCCAATGTAGTAATTGAGTTGAAAATATCTTCACTGTACTTGTAAGCGTGTAGAGCATTGACATCGATTTTGCCAGTCTTAGCAACTGTAGCTCGTGTGTATTGATAAGCTGATTTTTTCATCTCAAACTCCATCTTGAGGCTGTTGACGAAACGCTTTGAGGTCGCGTTGAATTTTTTGTACTTCTCAATGGCCGGTATGTGAGTGTCATTAAAGTAATCGTAGTATCCGTCTCGTATAACTCTAGAGAACGCGGCTGATTCTAGTCGTGATTTACGGACATCGGCATAGCTTAGAATCGCATCGTCGATCATTTCGCCAGTAGGCTCAATAAAGTTGATGTGCTTGACGTCATACCCGTCCATACCGTTGTCAAGTCTGTCATTTGAAAGACTCTCGTTTAAAGCATCCTGTGATTGAGAACCATATTGTCCAGCTCCACTGATCGACGCTGTGGTTTCTTCAGCCTCAGCTTCAGTACCATCGTCTTTCCAGCCGTCATCTTGGCCAGCTCCCGCAGAAACTTCGTCGGACTCGTCATCTGAGTCACTGTCAGAATCACTGTCGCCAGATGAGTCACTGTCAGAATCATCGTCAGTGTCTTCAGGTGACACCCAATCTCCGCCAGAACCATTACCAGACTCTTCAGTTTCTGAATCGTCGGAGTGGTCATCGCCGTCAGTTGGAACTCCATCGCCTTCGCCGTCAGTATCAGGCTCAGTGCCGCTTTCACCTGGCTCGTTATTGTCGAGCTCGCCGAGCTTTTCTTTGAATAAATTAACTGCATCAAGAACGTCGTCGTATGATTTGCAATTGAAAGCTATGTTGACCAATTCCATTTCGTCATCTGCAAAAGGAACTTCGACTAAATCGCGGAGCTTTGCTTTGATGTTGATTCTGTCGACAAGAGTCCTTTCTGACATTGGAATCATGTCCAATTTGAAAAAGTCATTCTCGTGTAAAAATGTGTAGCCTGCTTTGAACGAAGAAATCAGGCCAGGGTATTCTTTCTGAACTAGCTTCTCAATTCTGATGTCTTCAATAATATTGCAGACTGAAAAAGGAATGCCCTTACATCTTGAAGCGAATAACTCAGCTCCGTCTGCAGGAGTATTTAAAGCGTGGGAAATCTCGTGGCCGATAAACAAATCAAGAACGTCGTTATTGATAGTCTCCCATAGTGGTAATTCAAGAATCCGTGTCTTGAGATTAAATGAAGCGGTATCAAACTCACCCCGCTGAATAGTGATGTTTTCTCGAGCCAATAATTTAGCCACCATAGATTTGACCTCGGTGCTCATTAGCTTCTCGATTTTCTTGTTATTGATGTTTTTAGTTTCGTAATCCATATTCCCTTTCTTTCTACTACTATTATACCATATTTAAGGCGCTGTGTAAACAAATATCTTCATCTTTAATCCCTTTGCTGTCAACGACTTAGGGGTGACACGCAGAAACGCTGCAAGTTTTTACAAGTGGTACAGCCGCAAGGACTTGCGCACTAAATATATTTACCTAGTGTCGATGCTGATCCGGCGGTCTTGTTTATCCGTTCGAGGGTCGATGTCCATTGCCCTCCAGCCATTTTCTCTTTAGTTTTGATTAAGTTGGTGCAATGTTTGCTGCCACTTAGTTCAAATACTCGGAAAATTTTACCGCCTTCGCCGCATGGGCAGTTTTCTTTAGTGGGCAGATCACGATCCGCAGAGCTCACATTTCTTTCAAATCTAACTTCACACTTTTCACATTCATATTCATAATTCATAAATTTATTTATATCAAAAGACGCAGCGATATCCAAAGAATATTTTATTCTTATACACGTCAGCATCTTTATTAAATAGATGCAATCCTTGATAACCTACTTCGGCGTAATGGAATTCGTTATACTTCCAAGCAAGAGTAATACTTGAAACAAACACTTCTTCTTCTCGTTCTAATCCAATGTTATAACGATTACCAATATCTTTGTATGAAGTAAGAAGATGAGCAGCCATGCCACTTATTTCAAGTTTTGGTGTGATTGGATATTTTATCATAAGAGATGTCTTTAAATTCTCTTTCATATTCCAATATGCTACAGATGAGTCCATTACTTCATATGTAGTGTTAAATCCAATTACTGTCCCTTTGGGAGTGAAGTATGTTATATTAGCGCCATATGTTGGAACTGAGTATTCGGTTAGGTTACCATATTGGTCTTCTATCAATGCATCAATCATGCCATAATTAAATTTTATAATAGTCGATGGATTCATTACATAAGAGAACTGAGCATACCAAGTATCGGTATCGATTGCTCCACGAGTTCCATTATAATCAAGGTAGGATTTCTTACCGACTGCTTCTAAAATAAAACGTTTACCAAGGATTTGTTCTGCAGTAAACGAATATGTATCTTTAGTAAAGTCGCCATTGGTTTGTTCACTGCCGCTTCCTACAGGTAAGTTATCAGACCATCGTTTGATATAACTTTCATAGCCACCTTTTAGTTTAAGAAGATACCTTGGCTGATACGTTAGCTCATACGAACTCTTGTTCATAAAGTATGTTACATCGAGGTCGTCATCAATATCACTTGGTTCTCTTTCTGAATGAGAGAACGTGTTAGCGGTATCAAGAATAAGCTTTGGTGTTATTTCGTACTTACTCTTAATGCCAATGTTACCAAACACCAACGTCTTACTATCAACAGCCCTGTATCTTATTTCTGGTTGAGCCTTTAGATTTATTAAATCTTTAAAGAATTTACCATCTATTCCTAGTGATTGACTGAAGTAAAAGGTTGATGTTTGGCCAGGCGTACCAGCCGCCCGCATGAAAACATTGTCATCATAAAAGATTCGACTAAATGAAGTTAACTTAATACCACCTAAACCGTAGCTTATGGTTGTTATCACTAACAATAATATACATAACAAAAATCTCATGGCTATCTACGTTTTATTGCTACATATAAAAATGCAAAGAAACCTGCAAGTAACACATAGGTTGATGGTTCAGGTACTGTACTAAAGTAGAGAGCGCTTGGTCCATTGATCTCAATATCCATTGAGCCAAGTGCATCAGCCTGAAAAGAAGTAAATACTATTAGATATTCTTTTTCCTCTAAGTCAAATAGACCGTCGAATGCACCTTCGCCTGTACCAGTTCCTGTACCATTACCAAGACTTTGCCCTCCACCAAATCCATATGTTGATGATGAGTTAAAGATGTCTGGTATATTAATTATAACATTAGTTAAATCAAAATTGTCAGTATCATACAACAATACTTGTGTATCGATTGTCGAACCAGCTGATCCTTGCAATGAACTTGAGTAATTAGAAAAACGAAAATCATTACCTGCGCTATCGGGTGTCATGTATATGTACTCGTAATATGTACGGACTGTACTATTCTCTGCCCCATTCTGTGGAGGCTCATTCTCTGATACTTCCGCTCCACTAAAACCTTCAATATATTGGTCAGATTCTAGAACGACGTCTAGGTCATAGTAAGAATAGTTAGCAGTTGGCCCAGTGAGTGGTCCTAGTATGCTTATTGATGCATACGTTGATAATGTTGATAGTAAAAAGACTATTCCCAGTAACCCCTTTTTCATTTTATTTTTTTCCGATTAGTTTACCCATAAATCCAAAGATTTGTCCAAAAATGCCTAAGCCTTTTCCAAGGAATGAATCTTTAGGTATGAGTAATGTTAACATTGATAAGATACCAATCGTTGCGATCGCTATCTCGATTAAATTTCCTTTACATTGTTGAAATATATATTGTATCATTCTTCGTCTTCTCCATTGCAATGACATTTGCTACGTGACATATATCCTGCAACTATTCCTACGATGCCAGTAATTGACATCTTTAATAAATTAATTACCCCTTCATCGACAGGCTTATGCTCTTTAACAGAAACATAGAAGTCTCCTATAGTAATAACAAACAACAAAGTTACTAATCCTATTACTAGTGTAAATACTATTTTATCTTTTGTATTCATATTAATTAGAAGCGTATAGTTGACCAGCCGGTGAAACAACTATTGTACCTTCGTTGGGAGTGATTACTTGTTCGATTACATCATCGATTGCAGTTATTTCAATACCTGGATCAATTAGAATATCGTCAATTATTACCTCAGCATTAACTACGATGTCTGCTATGTCTATTTCAACTTCAGGTTCTACTTCTATCTCAACCTCAGACACCATTGTGTGAGGTTTAATATCATCTATTCCGTCAATAGATATGTCTTCTACTTCAACCTCAGCATCTGTAGAAATTGGTGGGGCCTCCGCTTCTGAATCGACCTCTGCAATTTCAATTACAGGTTCTTCATCAGTAGATATTTCACTTTGTTCAACCACCTCCTCTTCGTTTGAATTAATACCAAATAACGAAAGGAAGCCACCACCACTAGATTTCTTTACACCATTCGATTCTGAAGAATCGGCGTTCGTTTCAGGTTCTCTCGCCTGTTCGCCTCCGTCAACTCCTGCCTCAGCCGTTTCCGTCTTAGGCTCCTCAGTAGACTCTTCTTCTGTTTGCTCATCTGGTATTGTGTCGCCATCTTGTGTTGGTTCTCCTTGTTCTTCAGAATCGGGTTCTTCATTATCGTCATCTCCGCCTGTGAGAAAACTAAAGAAACCTTTCTTCTTTTTGGGTTGTTCTTCAACCTGCTCCTCGGCTTCCGGCTCAGGTTCGTTAGATTCTTCTTCAGGCTCAGCCTCTTCTTCTACTTCTTCTGGCTCAGCTTCTGGTTCGGGCTCTGATTCTTCTTCGGCCTCTTCAGCCTCTTCTTCATCATCGCCTCCTAAAAGTTTTGAGAAGAAACCTTTTTTCTTTTTCTTAGGTTCTTCCTTTTCTTCTTCTACTTCCTCATTCGAATCTTCGTCCTTTGTATCAGACTTAGTAGAGGTCTTAGCGGGTTCTTCAGAAACTTCTTCCGTTGGAGTTTCTTCTCCGTCCGGTTCTGTTCCCTTAGGTATTGTTGTAGGCTCATTTGTTCCTGTGGATTCTGGTTGAGCGGGAGGAGTAGGTGGGTCTAAATCAATTTCTATATCACCCATACCAAGAATTGTAGTAAACCCTGCAAGAGGGTCGTCCCAATTAATGTTTGGATGTTCGAACTTAACTTCTTCCCATTTTTCTTCAGCTACCTGCTGAACTACTCGAGTTTCTTCAACTACGGTGTCGACTTGGAAATACGCTGCAGACCCTAGTGCTATTATACCAGCTGGTCCTAATGCTGCAAGTTGTGTACCTATCTGTTCTAGTGTACCGGGTGGTTTTGCTAATTCTTCGGCTATCTTTGAGCCGCCACTACCACCATCTTCTTCGTCTTCTTCAAATTCAAATCCAGGCTTTACCTCACCGAGCAAGGTTGCGGACGCTTTCTTAAGCAGTTCAAACTCTTCATTATGCCTATCAGGCTTTGAGAGCTTTTGAACAATATTTGCAGCTTCGTCTACGGATAGTTCTTCCGCGTCAGCCTTTGACTTTCCCTTATCTTTGGCCATAGTTTCCCTTTAATTCTATTTAGGAAAACAGAGGCTTTGAAAGCCCGACTTTATACTACTTTAGTCCACCAATTTGGTGTGGGACGATTTGTCCATACCATCTTAAAATCTTTAGCGTGGTAGTATGTTCGGTAAGATTTGACCACATCAGGTCCTTTACACTCGTCATACATAGCCATCCTAAAAGGTGTTAGACCATCATTTGAAATATTAGCTGGTCCATAGAAAAGGTCTTTGCGTAGAAGTGCATCTGTCTTATGGACTTTGCCATAGCGATATGTGTATTCTGCGCAGAGAGCATTGAATAGTTTCCAATGCCAACGATAGTTTGCTATGCTTTCCATAGTCCATATCGTACAAGGGTGTTTCATATGCACAGCTTTATAGAAGTGATTTTCTCTTTCGTCAGGCAGTTCCCAGTATTGAACTATCCGCTTACCTGACTTAGATGGTCGCCTATCTTCTTTTCCGTCTAGAATGCGATGTGCAGTCGATAGCATTTGAGCCGACTCCACAATCATCTTTACCACATGTTTGTCGCAATGCTCTTGAGCCGCAACCACTGGGTCTTTATCTAGTACAAATATGTTCATTTACTTTAATAAATCATCGTCAAATTCTTTAAGTTGTCTAATTAGTGTTTCTTTCTTAAACCGCCTATCGAGCTCAAGACCGAGTTCACGGCCTAGCTCTTCTAGTTCATCCTTTGACATTTCTTCATATTTATAATCATACCTTTTCGCGAAGAGCTTGTCAATATTATTAAAAACTTCTGCAGTCTTTAATTCAAACCAATCAAATACATTATTTAACATATTGCGGGAATACCTCCTTTATAAATTCTTCTGTAAATGTCGGAAACAGAGTAGACAAGTCTTTATCTTTCATTGCTACTAGTACTTTAGCATCATTTGGTGATATCCTTTTTAAGAAGTTCATGAACTTAGTTTCTCTTTGCCACTGCTTGTATTTAAAGTTCATACAGAATTTAATCATTTCGTTCAACTCGCGTGGCACGATTTCAATGTCGTCTTTTTCGTCGTCTACCTCTAACGGAGGACTACCTGGCGGCATTTTAAAATCAATGGACTTTGTGTATGTTCCTTGTATAATTGTTTTAAGGGTAAAATCGCCAGCCTCTTTAAGCTGATCAACTTTTCGCTTATGTTGTTTTAGTTTATCTATTTTTTCTAATGTTTCGTATAATTTAGACATAATATTATTTCCGGTGAAAGTCACCTACTGATTCGACTAGATTATTCAATCGATTAACGATTAGATAGTTTAGTACTTTCATATTTGGTGTTGATTTGATTGCATTGTACTTATCTAAAATCTTAGCCGTTACCTCTTCTGGTATTTCCTCTAAGTCAATTACCTTTTTGTTTCTTTGGTAATTACGGTAGGCCTGAGTTGGCATCACATCCTGTAGATTAGAATAACCTTCTACCCATGCTTCGATCTTCTTTTTAGATAAAGGAGTTTGTTTCTTATCGTCATCAACGAAAGTGTCGTCGTCTGATAAAACATTTGGGACGCCATCGCCAGAGTCTCCTCTAAAGATATGCTCTTGTAAATACGCAATAGGGTCTTCATGAGTAATCATCTTACGAGTCAGTGGACTGAATTGCTTTACATTTGCGTGTTTGTGCAACTGAATAAAATCTTTGTCGGCAGAGATAATCATAACCGGTTCATGCTTACCAAACTCTTGAGTCTGTTGAACTAGAGTAGCAATAATATCATCTGCTTCTACTCCATACTCATGTACTACATCAAACGGAAGATTCTCTGAAATCTCATTGCGGACTTTAGTAAAGGTATTGAAAATAGATTCCCAATCTTTACCATCAGAGTCTCTGCTCTTCTTTCGAGAGGCTTTGTACTCTGGGTAATAGTCTTTTCGCCATGAACCTCCGTCTCCGCATACAATCATTCGACCATATTCTTCTCGGTGTTTTACGTTGTACATTCTCAACGAATTTAAAATAAGGTGACGAATTAATGCTTCGTCTTCACCACCACCTCGAGCGAATAGTGCGCCCATTGCTATACCTGAATAATCTACTAATATCATTATGTTTACTATATTACCCTATTTTAGGGCAAGTGTCAATCACTTTTTTTAATCAAATGTCCTAGATGTCTACGATGGATTTTTCCACCCACAAAAGCGTTATAATACTCTTTTGGTTTTAATAGAACATCTCGGTCTATCTGCTCTTTCATTTCGTAATACGTCATCTCACCAAGAGAACTACAAAGCCGTAGTATCTTCCGCTCGAATCTCCATTCACCGGTATTCTCTAGAAGAGCTTTGACGGTTTCGCTTGAGCCATGATACGTTTTCCAATCCGATTCTTTAACTGAGCGTCTTTTGTTTTTCTTGCCCTTTAGGGGTGGGCGAGTGACTTTAGACCAGAACTTTTTCTTACCAATATACTTCATATCGGTTTGTGTATCTGTTATTTCATACACAAATCCAATATGTTCTTCTATCATATCAGACTCAAATAGCTTTCCATTATATGTCCATTCACTCACAGAGTTATTTATATATATATTTCTTTCCCACAAAATGGACAATATTGAGGCCAGATGTCGTATTCGTCACTTTCGCCGAGTTCAGACATGCGGATATCATTTGAAATAATTGTGTATTTGGCGCCACAATGGTCGCACTCTATGTAAATTTCTTCTTCCATTATCCCTCGCAGCTTGAACAGGTTAATAAGCTTCTACTTAATTCTTGAGCAGGATTAGTTCCTCGGTGGTAATATAGAGTTTTAACGCCTAACTCCCACGCTTCTATTAATAACTTATTTATATCACGTGGCGCGGTTGATGGGTGAATCATTAGATTTAATGACTGCGACTGATCGATATACTTCTGTCTAGATGCAGCTTGAATAATAACATCTTTCTGAGATATCTCTCCGAATGTTTTGAATACAGCTCTTTCTTCGTCAGTTAAGAACATAAGGTGTTGTACAGAACCTCCGGTAACTAGAATAGATTTCCATATATCTTTGTTGTTTTGTCCGTGTTCTTCTAGAACTTTTATTAACTCTGGATTCTTATATGTGAACTTACCCTTTGCTAAGTCTTTCACAAAGTAGTTACTATTCAAGGGTTCAATGCTTGGTGATACTTGGCCAAGAATAAATGAACTTGATGTAGTAGGAGCAATTGCCATTGTAGTAGTGTTTCTCATACCATAACCCTTAAGCAATTCTGGTTCACCGTATACTTCTGCCATTTCTCTAGAAGCTGCATGAGACTTTTCTTGAATCAATTTATGAATCTGAATATTAGCCATGTTAGCTTGTAAAGATTCAAATGGTATTTTCTCACTTTGAAGATACGAATGCCAGCCGAGTACTCCAATACCCAATGCTCTTTGAGTAGTTGCGAACTCTACAGTTCTTTTCATAAACGGAATCTCAGATGCTTTGTTAATAAACTCTGTCATTACAGAATCTAAAAAGTATGTTAATACTTCAACCGCATCAGTATCTTTCCACTCTTCGTAATGAAGTAGATTCATTGAAGACAGACAACACACAAATGATTGGCCAACCTCAGTAGATAACGCGATCTCTGAGCATAGGTTTGAACCCCATACAGTTTTCTTCTTATCTTTATATACCTTTGGCTTGTTCTTATTTACATTATCACTAAACATAATGTACGGATAACCAGACTCGAATCGTTTCTTAATTATTTTACCCCATACTCTACGCTTGTCTTTATCGCCTTCTACCATTGAGTTCATCCATTTGTCAGACACCGTTACGCCGAATGACAGATTTTGAATTGGATGGCCTTCATTTCTGATTGATAGAAACTCGTCTACGTCGGGGTGGTCTACATTTATATAGCCGGCGAATGAACCTCTACGGACATTGCTCTGTGATACTACATTAGTAACAGTTTCGAACAATTCCATAAAGTGCACTGGGCCTGAAGAGTGACCGCCCGATTTAATCTCACGACCTCTTTCTCGAAGATGGCCAAAGTATGCAGAGGTCCCTCCGCCAAGTTTTGACATCATACCGACTTCTGCTACAGTGTATAGAATTTCTTCCATCGTATCATCAATATAGGAACCGAAGCAAGAGATGGGTAAACCTCTCTTCTTACCATAGTTTGCCCATACTGGTGATGCAAGTGAGTACCAGCCATTGGCCATGTACTCTTCGAACTTTTTAGCGAATCCCTCTTTTTTTAGAAGCTCTTCAGCAGTCTTAGCGATGTTGCGGATTCTACTCTCTGGTGTTTCTCTACCTTCTAGGTAACCACGCTCTAAAAATAGACGACTATCCTCGTTTAACCAATAGTATTTGTCTCCCATATTAGCTATTTCCTGCCGTACGTGGGGATTCGTAATACCGTTTAATCGTGTCAATCTTACCGTCTAAGTCATCGACCTGACCAATAAGTATCTCTATTTCATGGCCGATACCTGGATGCTCTCCAATTCCTGCGGGAGCTGTTAGATAGACTTCTAAGTCTGCTTTAGCGAGGTCTCTTTGTCCCTCAAGTTTTTTCAATATTGCTTTTATGTGTGCATTCATAATATAGATTTATACTAAAACAAGTCGTCTTCGCCATAAGATTTATCGTTTTTTGAATATTCTGTTGGTCGTTTAAAGAAGAAGTCAGTAGCGGTATTGCCAAGCACGTCTTCATCAAACCATGTTGTTTTTTCAAGTAGTTCACTGTCGACGTCAGTGAACACGGGTTCTATTCCTATATCGGTTAAGCTTTCGTTTAAACGATTTTTAATAAAGTTTTTCATAATCGGAGAGCTTAGATTCTCCGACTGATATCCATTCACTGACCATTCAATGATAGCGGATTCTGCCTCGTATGCCTTAACGCATTGAGTTCTAATTAGTTCACAGAACTCTTCGTCAAATAGCTCGGGCATTTCTTGACGAATAGTGTTAATCAATTTGATTCCTACCATTGAGTGAATCAATTCTTCTTTAGATGTATATGCTACTTGTTGAGCAGTATCTTTCAATACATTTTTGAATCTGTTAAAATAATTGATAGTGTAGAACTGTGAAAACAGCGAAACATTTTCTACGTATAAAGTAAACAATATAAGCGAATACACATATTGCTTTTTTGAATCCTTATAGTACTTATGATTGTATTTACGTAAATACTTAACCCGATTGCGAATGATATCAAGCTCAAGATTCTTTTGAAAGACGTCTTCCATTTCTAATAGCTTAATCAGTCTTTCATACGCATTGTTATGAATCACCTCTACGTTTGCCATCACATATCCTAAATCAGTCAAACTAGGATGTGGTAAATTCTGGCCGAGCTTAGCCCAAAAAGTTTTTACTGCAACTTCAATCTGTCCAATAGCAGACAGGCACCGCACAACCATTTCTTTTTCTCGTTCATTAAGGTGTACCTTAAAGTCCTGTATATCTGATTGGAAGTTAAATTCCTTATCAGTCCAAAATCCATTGTGCATGGATTCGATAAATTGATTAGCCCATGGGTAGTGGTCTGGTTTGCGTGATATCTGTTCTTCGAAGATTGTTGACATATTTGTTCCTAATTTAATACTATTATACACTATTAATTGAGAAAGTAAAGAACTATTTCTTTATTTCTAAGGGTTCCCTCTTTACTACTTTTTTCTTTTTCAGTAAGGGCTTGTCAACAATTTGAACATCACCGGCTACGGTGTCATTCTCCTCGATGTCTTTTCTAATTGTCTTAATATCCTTGTTAAGAATTTCTTGAATTGCGGTGGTAATACTACTGTACATGTTTTATATCTCCTGGTGTTATGTATACTCTATTTTTAGTTTTAGGGTGATACACTTCGAACACCGGAGTGCCTAGTATTGAACCATGCGGGATGCAAGACTCATTGACAATTACTTCTGTTCCCTCTTTAACAAGCG
>Ga0209336_10000341_pt1 | contig 24110 bp, 24 predicted proteins | sample LinPmetageLP32_FD_184042 | JGI IMG/M metagenome (GOLD analysis project Ga0209336, IMG submission 184042) | Marine viral communities from the Pacific Ocean - LP-32 (SPAdes) (version 2) | ecosystem: Environmental > Aquatic > Marine > Oceanic | place: Pacific Ocean | collected 2009-08-23
TAAATCCTCCAGCACCACCTCCTCCTGATCCTCTTGCTATAGAACCTCCTCCATAGTTATTAGAACCACCGCCACCAGCACCTGCGACCACTAAATAATCAACAACAGACGGTCCGCCTGCTGGCTGTGCTGAAGCATTTCCAACAGATGAAACTACAAAATTACCATCACCTGTAAATACGTGAGTTTTAAAATCACCTGAAGTTAATACCGTACCACCTGTAGCCGCTACAAAAGTTGGCTGAATTGTATTATACGAGGACGAAAATCCTGTTAAAGCGCTATCTGGTGTAGTACCAGCCGCTTGACTTAAAGTAACTTGCCAACCTTTAGTAGAATCTACATAAACTAATTGTACAATAGAATTATTTGTTTCTACTTTATATTCTGGATAATCAACACTACCTAATTTTTGTGTGCCTGTGTTTATGAGTAATCTATTAAGAGCAAAATGACCAGCATAGTCAACTAAAATTATTGTATCACCTCTTGTAGGTGATGTTGGTAAAAATACCTCTATAACACCTGCGTTAGTGTCAAGGAAATACCCCTTACCGGCTTGTGCTGTAAGTGTTGTTGATCCGTCAGCAACCGTAACAGCCTGCCATTCAACAAACACATTTATTGTTGATGAAGCTCCTAAAGCTATAGATGTTCCGTTTACTGTTATAGATGAGTTGGCTAACTTTGTATTTGCCACACTTGTATTTGGTAAAGTTACTGTTTTAGATGACAAATCTAAAGTGTCAGTTAATTTATTAGCTGAAACTGTGCCGTCTGTTATATCTTGTGCTTGAACAGCACCATCAGCAATATTTCTACTATCAACTGATTGGTCAGCAAATGCTGGTGTATTCAACTTTGTTCTTGTCATCCAACTCTCTCTTTTAAATATTTATTATATTAATTGAAATTGTAAAGACAAATTAACTAAAAAGTCTTTATTTTCATTTTTAGTAATATAAAATGGTGTATTAGAAGAAAATAAAATAAATTGGTCTTGTACTAAAGGTACTTTCCATCTTCTATGTTTATTTCTTCCATCATCATATTCAAAAACTATTTCACTTTGTTTAGGGCCAGTTGACACCGTATATAAACAAGATACTTCTGGTGATTCTCCTAAATGCCAATCTTTGACATTGTGATGAGTATTAACTTGTTCACCAGTCTGTTGTATAATACCACGAATACTGTCTATGGGTGTAGGAACTAAAGTTTGGCCGTGTTCTAATCTATAATGATCTCTTAGCCAATCTTGTGTCCATTGAATATGTTGATGATAAGGTACCTTAACATATTCTTTCATATACCAGTATTGATCATCTTTATACCTATTGGCCAACATAAAGTTAGACAATATATGATTTTTAATCAATCTTGTATCAACAGCTGATACGCTGTCAACTTCTCCCAAAATATAAAATTGTTCAGTAAGCTTGTGCTTTTCTAACATAATAACCTCAATTTATTTTTATAATTTAATTATTATCTACTTACCCAAGCAGAACCATTCCAATCGTGGATAGTCGGCGTTTCAGCGTCATCATTTGATTTAGTAGCTTCCCAACCTTTTGAGTTGTTAGCTTGATAACCTGATTCATTCCATTCTATCTTATAGAAAAATACCACTGGATCTTGTCCGTCATCTTTTACACTTGGATATGTAATTGGTGGATCCCATTGAGCTGTTGTAGTATTTTTTGTCCAACTAGCGTGTACTTGTTTTTCAATAAAAATATTATTATCTTCATCAAAAGTATAACCTATACCTGCGTAGTTACCTCTTAATGCTTTTGATTGATCTGAAGCTTCTGAACCGTCAGCGTCATAGTATTTTCCACCTCTTGTATTGTAAGAAGTTTTAATCCACATTTGAGCTGGCCATCCGTGAATTTCTTGTAATCTTTGTTGACCTACTGATTCGTCTTCTTGTCCATCAGCGTTCAACATTTGATCGTTGTCTAATCCGTGTACGGCGATTACTTTTCCGTTTACACCTAATTTAGCAAAATGTGCCATAGTTTTAATCTCCTTTTATATGAATAACCTAATTCTCTTTTTAGAGTAGGTAATTCAAGTAATTGTTGTTAAGACTATTTATAATGGATTGTAAGTTGATTAATTTTGGAATTTATATCTTATAATAACAATACCTTTACCACCAGCTTTACCTGTTTGTGGAACTCCTCCAGCAGCGTCACCGGCACCACCACCACCGCCTGTATTTGCTGTTCCAGCAACACCATCACCTCCGCCACCACCTGAGCCACCTGTTTGTGTAGCATCCGGAACTGAACCTGGATTATGACCGCCAGCACCACCACCAGAAAAATATTTTGTACTTGAAACTGGACCTGGAGTACCAGCAGGACCTCCTATACTTGGAGATACAAATGTTCCAACACCACCATTACCATTACAATCTTGTGCTCCTGTACCGCCAGCACCACCGCCACCGCCACCAACTTCACCGGGATGAAATTGTCCTGGATTTCCTTGTGGTGGACTTACAGGAGGTGTGTTTCCTGCTCCTACTAGTGGAGCTGAAGAAGCAGCTCTATCTCCTCCGCCACCTGAACCACCAGCACCTGCTGGACGACAAGCAGGACCTCCTGGAGATCCGCCTCCGCCACCTGCTGATGTAATAGTTGAAAATATTGAATTTGATCCGCTACCTGCTACACCTGTATTTGGTTTATCAGAAGCTCCACCTCCTACTGTAATTGGATATGTTGTTGAGGCTGATAAAGCAAGTCCTGATGGATTTGCTAAAGGTGATGTAGTTGGTCCTGGTAAACCAAGCGAATTTGCCATTCTAAATCCTCCAGCGCCTCCTCCGCCACCACCATCAAAACCGCCGGCACCACCGCCAGCAACTACTATATAGTCAGTATCACCGCCACCGGTAGCATTACCTACTGTTGAGCCAGTAACAAAATTACCATCACCTGTAAATATGTGAAGTTTAAAATCACCTGAAGTTGATACTGTACCGCCTGTAGCACTTAAATATGTAACAGGTGTATAACCTGATCCGTCGTTAGTTAAACTTGGTCCTGATTTAGCTTCGTTTTCTTTTACTAACCAACCTTTGTTATTATCAACAAAAACTAATTCAACAACTACATTGTTAGTAGTTAATTCATACTCACTTGTTGTCTCTGTACTATCAATGTTTTTACCACCTGTATTAATTAAAACTTTATTTAAAGCAAAATGACCAGCGTAATCAGCTAATACAATTGTATCACCTCTTGTAGGTGAAGCTGGCAAAAATACTTCTATAACACCAGCATTTGTATCTAAAAAATAACCATTACCTGCTGAAGCAGTTAATTGTGTAGAACCGTCAGCAACCGTAACAGCGTTCCAAGTTATACCTGCATTTGCTATTGAATCTATATTAGCGCCTGTAATTTTAGTAGTCATATATTATATTTATCTCGGTAACTCCCTAATTTGTATTGCTACACCAGTTGCTGGTGCGCCACCTTGAAACGTTAAAGTTGTTCCTGATATTGTGTAATCTGTTGTAGGTTTTTGTACAATACCGTTTTCCATAACTAAAACATTATCAACTGCTGTGCCACTTGTCACAGTAAAAGTTGTGTCTGAACCATCACCTGTGTAATTTCTTGTAACATAACTTAAAGTGGATGCTATATTTGATTTTTGTATTTTTTTAATCGCTGAAGCAGATGTATCATAAACTAAAAATACATCATCATCAGCGGCTAAAGAACTTAATTCTGTTTGACCTGTAATATCTAAAGTCTTAACTAAATTTGTGTTTGTAATTTTTCTTAAAGCAGTAGCTGAATCATCATAAGTTAAAAATAAGTCGGCAGCTGCTGATGCTGTTGTAGCAGTTTGACCTGTAAATGTGCCTGTACCAATTAAAGTACCTACATCATATGCTATTCCTAAAAATACAATAAAACAAGTGTCGCCACTTTCTGGCGCCGCTGTAAATACTAAACTTGTACCACCACCTGATAAATTATAAGCAACTTCAGGCTCTTGGTGTACACCAGCGACTGAAACCATAATTGATGAAGATGAACCTACTGTATAGTCTAAACTAAATGTAGTTGTAGAACCATCAGCAGTTATACTTTGCTTTTCAAATGATCCGTATGCTGGTTGTCTTCCTATGTATGCCATATTTTATTACCTATTTAAACTTATATCTTATAACTACTACGCCTTTACCACCTGTAGGAGCTGAACCTGTAGGTGTACAAGTACCGCCACCGCCACCACCAGTATTTGCTGAACCTGAAGCTCCTGAGTTACCAGCACCTCCTGTACCGCCTGTACCACCAGTACCTCCACCACCTCCAGAATAAACTACTGGACTTGCTGTAATATTTGTTGTTGCTCCGTTTCCACCTGGACCGCCAGGGGCTCCGGCTTGTGTTGCTCCGCCACCTCCGCCACCTCCTGTACCTGGTGAACCGTCAGCTGTAGCGCCTGCTGTTCCTTGAGGTGGACTTACTGGAGGAGTATTACCTGCTCCGCCTGTACCGCCAGTACCTCGACTTGCTCCACCTGAACCACCAGCCGCACCAGCACAAGCTGGAGAGGCACCTGGTATTCTTCCTCCTGCTCCACCACCAGCAGATGTTATTGTTGAAAAAACTGAATTTGCGCCTGGCGCTGGAGATGAAGCTCCTGCTCCACCGGCACCGACTGTAATTGGATAAGTTATAGCACTTAAAGTTATACCTGATACACAAGCACCTAATGGACTATCTGTATAACCACCGCCAGCAACACCAGAAGATTCTCTAAATCCTCCTGCGCCACCACCGCCACCTTCATCAAATCCGCCACCGCCACCACCGGCAACTACTAGATAATCAGCTACAGCTGGGAAATCCCCACCTGTTCCAGTCCTCGAAACTACAAAGTTACCGTCGCCTGTAAAACTGTGAATTTTATAATCACCTGTTTCTGATACTGTACCGCCTGTAGCCTCTATAAAGTTTGCTGAGTCGTAACCACCACCTGAAGCTGTTATTGTACTTAATGCTGAAGGAGCTGTGTTATCTTTTATTAACCAACCTTTGTCATTATCAACAAAAACTAATTCTACAACAGAATTATTAGTTGTAATTTTAAATTCATTTCCAGGAGTTGGACCACCAATTGTACTATCAATTAATTTACCACCTGTATTTACAATAACCATATTTGTAGAAAATGTTCCTGAGTAATCAACTAAAATTATTGTATCACCTCTTGTAGGTGAAGCAGGTAAAAATACCTCTATAACACCTGTGTTTGTATCTAAAAAATATCCTTTACCAGCAGCTGCGGCTAAAGTTGTAGAACCGTCTGCCACGGTAACTGCTTGCCAGTCTGTTCCTGCTGTTACAGAACCACCTAAAGAAACGGCCGTTCCGTTAATTGTAATACTTGAATTTGATAATTTAGCATTTGTTATTGAACCTGCTAAATGTATATTGTCAACTGAACCATCTGTTATGTGCTCAGAGTTAATAGCGTCATCAGCTATTTTAGCACCTGTAATAGCGTCAGCAGCTATTTTACCAGTTGTGACATTTGAGTCTAAAATTTTGGCTGTTATTACGGCGTCTGATTGAATTTTGGCAGCTGAAATTGTATTATCATTAACTGTAATTAAAGAAGTTTCTCTACCAGGATTAATTACATAAATTTCTGAATCACTATCAGGCGCAACATTAAAAGTAATTCTTTTTAAATCACCACTTCCATCGTTACCAATTGTATATGATTTACTAGCACCAGCTTCTTGTCTTACGTTATCAACAAAAACTTCAACATCATATTGACCACCGTCAGGTAGAATATTAGTTACATCAAAAGCTGTTGTAGATCCATCTCCGGTAAAACTATTATACGTAGAATTACCTCTAATTAAATCTTCTGGTTTTTTACCAATATACGCCATTTAATCTCTCTTTTTTTTATTTATTATACGTCTTCAAGTACAGTTACAATTGCATCTAAAGCAGAACCTGTTCCACAAGAAATTCTAACAACGTCAGCATTACTGCCATCGTTTTGTACTACTAGTTTATTTCCTGCCATTATTTCTAATGAAGAGCCTGCTGGGACTGTAGCGTCCTTTACAATAAAAACATCATTTGAACCATCTTCGTTATCTAAAAATACCGAAGCAGTTACACCTGTTGATGTTTTATTTGCTAAAGTTATTCCGATTATGATTGATTCTAACGCTGATGATCCTGCCCCTGCTGGAACTGTATATACAGCGTCAGCTGAAGCTCCTGTGCTTGTTCCTACACTTGGTTTCGCAAATCTTTTAAAATCGTTAGCCATTTAAGTTTTCCCTTTTTACTATTTATAATATTATCCTAGAGCAACCGCCTGAGCAATTGAAAATGCTTGTGAGGCAAATATTGTTGCTGTTCCAGTTGAATCTACGAATGCTGTTGATGAATTAATAACGTTGGTTGACGAATCTGTATCCACCCGACTACCCATATGAGCGTGTGAACTACATTGATAATACAATATATTTGGTGTTGTTTCTGATACTACAATTTGAGTATAAGCACCAGAACTACCAGGCGTTCCATTTGTTGTTACACCTGTTGAATATATTGTTGTTTTACCAGCGTCATAATAAAATCTTAATGGGTGTCCACTATTTGTACTGTCTGCTTGGTCAAATCTGTATGTATTGCCCACTTTCATATTTAAAAAAGGGCCTTCTACACCATCAATTGTATAACCGTTACTAGAACCTGTACCTTGATAGATATGAGCAGTAGTTTTTGAAGCTACAGCCACCGTTAAACTTGTGTAAGTATTAGAACCATCAGCGTTGTGTTGAACACCAATTTGGTCAAAATAAACATTTTGACTTATATCACCACCTGCTACTGATATAGTTAAAGTATCTGTTGCTGATACAAGAGCAGAAATACCTGAACCACTTGAAACTTTTAATGTATTACCCGCTACAATAGTTTGTGTTGTAGAACTATCATCTTCTAATATAAAACCTGTAGCAGTTACAGATGAATTAATTTCATTTATAGCACCAACAATTGATGAGGCTGTCGTTGATAGACTAGCTACATCACCTATATCAGTACCCGACAAACTATTAAAAGTTGTACGAAACTGCTCTAGTGTATTTGTTGTTGTTACTGATCTTGCGGCCATTTTATTTCTCTAATACCTTTATTAATAAACTTTTAATTTCTTTAAATTCTGTTTTTATAGTATTTATTTCTTTACACACGTCTCTTAATTTATCACCTGTTTGATTTCTTTCTTTTTTTCTTTTCATATAAAGTTGAAAATCAGTTTTATTTGTATTTACAATAGCATTTGATTTTGTATCTTTTACTAAACTTTCAAAACCTTGTATTTTTACATAATTCATATTATACCGCCAATGCTAATGCTCTTAAATCTTTTAATCTTGCTGGTAGAGCTGATACCGTACCATTAATTACAATCTTAATTTGAAAAGATGTAAACTCTGGTAAAGAACTAGCACTAAATTTGTAATCTTTGAAATCTAAATCTAATACAACATCTCCATTTGATGGATCAATTGATGTATCTGAACTACCATCTGTATTAAATGGTGTGTAAGGTATATCTTCTATTCTTCTTGTTTCTTCACCACCTGATAATCTAAAGAAACATTTAATTGATGAAGATGATCTAACACTAGCCGCCACTCTAACCTCTAAAGCTGTTGAAGCATTTTCTAAATTAATTGATTTAGTTATATAAGAACCTGAAGAAGCACCACCCTCTGTTGCTGTATCTTCTTCAAAATCAACTGTATTAGTTAATTTAGCAATAACTTTTGAACCATTAGCTGGTGCTGAGTCCATAGTTAAAGTTGTACCTGAAACTGTAAAGTCATCAATTGGTTGTAATTTTTTACCATCTTTTTTAATTGCTAATAAATGTACACTTGATGGAGCTCCTGATAAAGTAAATGTTGTTGTTGAACCATCTCCTGAAAGCGTATCAGTTGATGATACTAATGGATTATTTAATCTGTTTGAAATAGCAAAAGCATTTATTCTTTTTAAATCAATAATAGGAGATAAATTAGCATTTGATGAACTTATTGTTAAATTCATAACAAAAGATTTTGAACCAGACATTTCGTTTGTTTGGTTTATATCACTTGCTACTAATCTTGGATTATCAAAATAATAGTTATCACCTAATACAACATTTTCGGCCGCTGTTGTAGCTTGTAAACTAAATGGTGTTTCTGATCCATTAACTGATTTACCAGTTGCTGATCTTAAAGTAGATGTTAAACTTGTTTGTGGGTGTACTACGTGACCAATTTGTGGTTGTAATACATCATATAATCTATTTTGTGTAGCAGTTACACTTGAACCACCAACATCACCGGTAGCATTTGCTGTGCCAGCAGTTGTAACATCATAACTATCAAGTGTGATGTTTGAAATACTTGTATATGTTCCGTTAATAGTAGAGTGAGCAATACCGTTGTAAGTACCAGATGAAACACCAGCAATTGTAACATTGTCACTTGTTGAATGCATTCCGTGATTTTTGTGGAATATTCTAATTAAACCTGTACCATTAAATGTTCTAATTGGATTAGCCTCTAAAGTTTTTACAGGTAAAGTTTGATTTGCTAAAGTTAAAGTACCTGAAGCAGTTGTATTAAATACGGCCTTTTTCATAGTAAATTTTAAATCTTCCATTTGTTCAGGTGTCCAAGTACGATAGTTAGATGATTTAAATAATACACCAGCAGCTGGTTGTTTTGATACCGTTCTATCTGAACCAATTACCGTATCACCTAATCTCGCTATGTAAACCGTATAATCTAATGAGTCTGAATATAATACCGTGCAATATTCAACACCCTCTTGTAAATAAACAGGAGCGTCAAAAGTAAATGTCGTTGCTGTTGAAGCGTCTGAACTTGTATTAATAGCACTTGGATTTAAATATTTTTGTGAGAAAGGTATAACTTTTTGACCTGGATAACCGTTTACCATATTTCTTATTTCTGCTCTAACAGGTATTGTAGATGATTTTGTAGCAAAGAAAATATCTAAACTTGTTACAAATAAACCGTCTTCTTCATCAATCACAAATGATTGTGCTAACGGATCATTATCGCCACCATCGTTTGAGTCTCTTCCACCTCCGTTATCAGGTTGTCGTGTAGCAATAACTCTACTTGCTGATCTACTTGTCGTTCTATTACCTGTTACACTTCTTCTTTGAGTTGTTGCCTCTCTTGTAGCAATTATAGCCTCTTGTGTAGTTTCCAATAAACCTTTAGCGTCATAATCTGCCTCTGCTGAAGTAGCCACATTTGTTCTATCTTGGTCGTTTGTAGCTGAAGCTGTTAATCTGAATATTCTTTTACCTGTTCGCCATCTTGGATTTGAATCAACATTTGGATCAGGTATAGCAAACGATCCTGTTACCGAACCATTAGCGTCTGTTACAATATTACCACCGGAAGAACCACCATCTGGTGTTATATAAATTGAAACATCTATGTTATCAAAGAAAGGATAAACTCTTGTGTTAGGTCTCATACCTCTTGCTGTAAACGATACTGTTCTACTTCTAATAAATGGTATAAAGGCAACTGACATAACTCTATTACCTAAACTTTGTCTTAAAGTTTGTGGAACAATTGCTGTTCTAATACCAGCTCTTGTTTGTACAACATCTCTACTTGTTGTTTGTACTAATGAATTACCTTGCCAAGTTTGACTTGTTCTAGGATTACCTGACCATTGATCTTGCCACTCGTTCCATTCTGTACCAACTGGTATTTCTTGTGATGTGTTTGCTAAACCTCTTTCTCTTAACATATTGTCAAAAGTACCAAGGCCTGTAAATATTGTTAATTCTGGAGCTCTTCTTGTTTCTTTCCACTCATCAACTGGCGGATCTAATTCTATATTTCCTATCCAATCAAAAATTAAAAAAGGATTTAAATTTTCTGTTTTAGAAGCAAATGGTTGTTCTAAAAAATTAGCTTCAGTATATGGTAAAGATATAAGGTCACCTGTTTTTTGATAATTAGCTGCTGTTCTATCAGCAGTTAATATAGAAGTTAAATCATCATCAACTTCTTCTAATTCTATAACGTCTTCATTAAACGGTGTTCTTGCCTCACCTCTTGCTCTATCTATTGATAGTTTATAATCATTATTACCTACATCACCAACATTATGTCCTGTAAAGTTATCTACAACAAAACCATTTTTAAATCTATCAAAGCCATCAGCGTCTTGTATTTGTAAAGATTGTGCGTCAGCTTCTAATAGTGAAAGTTGTGTGTAATACTCTATATTTTTAATTCTATTTTCTAAAGAACCAATATCTCTCATTGTGTATCTGATATTGTCTTCTTTTTCTATTTGTACCTCGTCTGTATTTAATGTATAACTAGGTATTGTTAATGTGGCCAATAATAAATGACCATCTAAATTTTCTGGTTGTAACGGATTTAAAGCAGAAGCACCTTTTAATACTTTTAAGACACCTTCTCTTGTTATAAAAACTTTGTCTATTCTGTTTAAGAAAAATTCTAAATCTGCTGTAATATCTGAATTAAATTGTACAACATCAACAGTTGAAGCACCTGTTCCATCATAACTTCTATCGTTTGAACCAGAATTAATTGTACTAGCGTCATCAACTCTAGGTCTAAAATCTATTACATCTCTTAATTCAAATTTTGTACCTGTTGTATCCGAAGTATAATTTGGTATGTTTTCGTAATCAACAACACCTGAATATGAATCTACATCAAAGTAATCGCCTGAACCGTGAGCAAAGAAATCAAAATCTACAAGTAATCTACCTGTTGGTTTTAAAGCACCAGGTTTTAATCTAATTCTACCTATGTCATAGAAGTTATCTCTTTGACCTGTATCTAATTCAAATCTACTTGTAATATCTGTATCACTTGAAGAAGCAGCTGAGCCAAAACCAGATGACATATAAACATTGTTTAAAGCAAAAACATCAGCCTTGCCTAAACCAATTACACCACTTTCAATAGTAGCTTGTGTTGAGATGGCAACCGTTTGATCAGAGTTTAAAGTTTTTGTTTTTGAACCAGCAACTGTTCTTTGTACCGTTGCTAAAATTTTTATTTTATGACCTTGAAAGTTAGCACCAAAGTCAAGGTTTAAAGTTTTACCAGTTGGCGAACCTGTTAAATTAAATATAGCATCGCCCTCGTGGTTATTACCTGATAAATTTAATACATCACCAACTGAGCCTGTTCCACCAGAGCCAGTTGTCATAATAGTTGCTGTGAAATCATCACTCGCTAAAGAAGCAAATGTTTCATTTGTACCGGCAGTTATTGTAACATCTCCGTTAGATGATAATGTGCCTGTAAAGTTTCTTCTAATACTAAAGTTAGTATCAGTTGCTCCACTATTTGCTGTTGTTTTTAAAGTTTTAACTGTCACATAAGGTAATTTAAATAAAGAAATATTGTTTTCTGGATTATTTAATTTAGCTCTTTTTCTTGTTAAAACTGAAGCAGTGGTGACATCTGAACTACCAACATTGGCAGTTAATTCTAATTCTGTTTGAGATACAATATATTTTACAATACCTGTTATTGTTGAACCAGCGTTACTTGTAAATGAAATTGAATCACCAATTTTAATATCATTTGTAAAGTTTGTACCTTTACCAAAAACCGTAGCGTCTGAATTAGCTACCGTAACGTTTCCTGTAATTGTAGTGTTTGTACCGTGAGTTGATGTTAATGATGTATCAGCAGTGTAAGCTGGCGATCCTGCCATACCAATTTGTTTAACTGCCGTAATATCTCTTGTGACTACTGCTTTAAAACCTAAAGCGTTTGATTGTAAAGTTAAAGCTGCGTTTGAAGTTTGACCTGTTATAACTTCACCAGCACTAAATGTTCCTTCAACATTACCAACAACAATTGTTGTATGTTCTAAAGTAGGTGCTGAACTAAATGATGTTACATTTACTAATGTTGTACCAGCAGAGTCAAATAATTCAAAAGTATTTGCTGTTGTATTTCTAGCTGTGTAAACTGTGGTATCACTTGTTGCTGTTGAGTCTATTTGAAAACTACCACCTGTTAAATGAATTTGTTGACCATCTGTAATACCGTGATTACTTAAAGTAACAACGGCCGCTGAAAACTGGCCTTCCATATCTGTGCCTGAAGCTGTGATAGAAGTAACTGCTGTATTTCTAGTCGCCGTTATACTTTGTACAATACCTGTGGCACCTGAAGTAGCTCCTGATACAACTTCACCTGTTGTGTATGAAGCTGTGCCTAAAGCATTTAAGTGTGTAAACATCTCAATGTCAAATAAGAAATGTTTGAATATTGAACTTGTAGCGTTTATATCATCTGTGTCTGTAGCAGATACAGTTTCAAAGCCACGAGATTTAGCACGACCAATTTGTGGCACGGTTGTACCAACTGTTGATACCTCTGTACCTCTAGCGCTTGTGGCCGTATCATATAAGTTTATAGTTTTAAATGCCTCTACATCACCAGAAACAAATCCTATGTCTGGCGAACCAAAAACATTTGTAACATTAAAAAAGTTTTTAACATTAAATCTTGTTTTGTTATTGTTTGCTGTTTCAAAATCTCTTGCTTTATCAACATCAACAAAAGTTGTTCCTAATCTTTCAGCTTCATAACCTTTTACATATGCTTTAAAGGGCGATACACCTAAAGCGAGTTTAGTAGCGTCACCACCATTAGCCAATGTATTAATACCTCTATTATTACCTGAGGCTAAATGTTCTCTTACATCAAAATCTGGATTTCTTAAAACATAATCACCTGATTCGTCAAATGTTCTACGAGCAAGTGTGTCTTCTAGTACAGCATATTCTGTATTTCTTACAATTGTTTTAATATTACCATTTACAACTCTAGCAATTTCATAAAAGTTTTCATCTTCGGTAGAAGCTAAAGTTTTCTTAGCAAGTGTTAATAAAATTTTAAATCTGTGAGCACCTGGAGCATTTACGTTTGATGAACCAGCAGCGTTATCATTTAAAGTTGTGTCATCACTTGGTGTTACAAATGATTCTGTTACCGTAAATCCTATTCTATATGATGGTGTGTCTGTATATTTGTCTAGTATTAAAGTTGAAGAGTCAACTTGTACAAAAAAACCATTTATATAATATACACCTGCTTGAACACCAGCCGCTGAACCTGTGGCAGTTGTGTTTACAACAGCAGATAAAGAAACACTATCACTATTTGTTCCTGTAATTGTTTCACTATCACTAAAAGTTAGGGTAGAATTGTTTGAACCTGTTTTAGAATACTTTACAAATATTGTATCTGGATCAGTACCGTCTGTAGCTTCTGTTTTTGTAATCTCAGCAGTTACACCTGAAGTACCACCAGTTAAAATTGTTCCTACTGTAAAGTGAGATAAAGTGTTTGAACTATCAATACTTGTTAACTTGACAGCATAATATTGTGTGTCAATAGATACTTGACCAGGAATAACCATCGCACCTTTTTTAAATAGGTGATCGCCAACTCTTTCGATTTGGTTTTGTAATATTGTTTGTGATGTTGTTAACTCTCTAGCCTGTACAGCAAATGCTGGTCTAAAAAGAACTCTATGGAATTTTTTACTTTCCGTAAAGTCATCATAGTAAGGCGAGAGGTTAAAGTCTGTTGGACTTGGCATTTATTTCCCTCTAAAATTCAATAATCAGTTTAACGTTTTCAGTTTGATCTGCTGCTCTAGTTATTGGTGATCTATTTTCTATATACATCACGTCACCTGTGTCAGCGTCAATCTCACCTGAATTATATCCACTAGAAAATACTACACTATCAACAGTTGTTGATGAAGTTGATGGTGTGGCCGAAGCACTTGAACTTTGACCAGATATAGCATTTGCTCCTGAAAAGGCCGTTAAGTTACCATTACTATCAACGCCCTCATCATTAAATCTTGTTTGAATATAATATAAAATATTGTTTGAACTATCCCATTCAACAACTTTACCTACTGCGCCTGTTGAAGCTTGATTTATTTCTTCATCTGCTGTAAATGTTCCTGATGGTGATGTTACTAATACTGCTTTTGTGCCTCTTAATGTAGTAGCACTAGCAGCTGAACCGCCTGATAAAATATCTCTCATTAAAACAACTTTTCTAAAATCGTTTGATGTTGTGAAGTCACCTGTGTTTGAAGTTTCACCAGCTTCAAAGTTTGTATTTAACATTACAAAAAATCCGCCTAATTCTTCTATAGCATTTTTACCGTGACCACCTTTTGGTTCTATAATTACATCTAACTCTGAACCAGATAATGAACTACCGCCAGCAGTATTAATATCAGCAACTCTAATATAACCAAAAGTATATCCTGTTCCTGGTGTAGTTACCGTAACTGCTGACACAGCACCACCTGAGATTGTTACCGTAGCTGCGCCACTTGAACCATCTCCTCTAATAGCAACACCTGTGTGTGAACCATTTGTACCACCTGAACCGGCAGTTTTAATTCTAACTTGATTTACAGCGCCATCTACAGCAGCGGCAGCCACCGTTGAATCTGTAGCAACAGCCATAAAATCAGTAGATAAAAAGTTTGTTCTTTGAGCAGCTGTTAATGTGTACATATATTTCCATTTATAACCGTCTCCTGTTGATAAAATAGATGTTGACGTGCCTGTTGGTTTTACCGTAGAAGCAGTATCGCCATCATTTTCTAAACATTTGTAAACATTAAAGTCATCTGTTAATACATAAAAGTTTGAATCAAATAAAGTTGTAGCACCACTAGAAGCTGTTTGAACACTTGAAGTTGAACCAGTTACAAAATGACCATAGTCGTGTCTGTAATAATCGTATGTTGTACCTGTTGCCCAATTTCTTCTAGGAACTACAATAGATGAATCTGTACTTGTAACCTTTTTAGCAGCTAATAATTCGTTAAAAGTATTAAATTCTTCGTAGTTTGAATCAATTGGTGTTGGTGGAGCACTATCAGAACCTTGATATTCTGTACGGCTATCACCTCTTGTTTGTGTTGTAAATGCTTGTGGTCTTCCTATGCCCAAGTAATAGACATTAGCTGAAGATTCTGAAAAAGATTCCACAAATTGCTCTTGGTTGTGGATTCTAAATTTGTTTGTTATTATTGCTGCCATAAATTCCTTTTTAATCTATTTATATTTATACCTCTTAACTATAGCTTATTGTAATTTCCGTTGGAAAAGCTAAATAAGTCTTTAGTGTCGGTGTGTTTATCTCTCCAAATTGAACAGTAGTACCGTCAACACTATCTAATTGTGTGCCAATAACTTTGTGCTGATTCCAGTCTGCCAGAGTTAATGGTTGTATATATGATGTTGTGGTACTATCAGCACCAACGGCTCCTGTTTGTGGAAAGCTACTTCCACTATACAATCTGTAAAATCTATTAATACTTCTCATACGAGGGCCTGCCACTACAACACCAAATCTAGTTGTGTTTTCTCTAATAGTGTGTGTTTGTCTAGTATCAAATTTTAAAGTGATAGCCTGTTTTAACGTAACATCCCTTGTATTTGTAGTAAAGTGTTCAGTTGTGCTATCATTAAAGTCTGGATCAACACCAGCCTGTGGACTGCCTCTTAATGATGTACCATCTGTTTCTGTTCCTAATCTTCTACCAAATATTGTAGAGAATAGTGTATTAATTATTAGTGCCACGCCATCATAATCAACACTAGAATTAACACCTGTAAAGCTTCTAATTCTGTTATTAACTTGTGAAGCTATGTTTACTTGACCTGTAAAATAAAAACCAGCACCGTGCATTGTCTTTTTAAAACTATCTCTCCAGTCAGCAATTGATCTACCTACTTTAATTACATAAGAATAATCCTGATAGTATAAACTATCTTGTATTCTCATTGTTGTTTCTGAAATGTGGCCATCTTCATTTAAAAATGAACCTGAAGTAGTTGCTACTGCTGAAACCGTGGTTGTGGCAGTTGCTAAACTACCTGCTTTAACTGTAGCGGTTGCCGTTGAACCTGAGCCTGTAACTGTAACGTCTGTACCAAAGTTACCTGTCACATCACTTAAAGTCATTAAACCTCTGTCAGTATCTAAAGAAACAAAAGTACCTGAAACGGTTGTTGAACCGTCATCACTAATTCCTGATACAGTATCACTTGTTACAAAAGTACCAGAAACACCTGTTACAACAAGTTTTGATCTTAACGATAATGTAGGTGGAGATGGTGACTGTTGATGTTCAGCACCTGATTCAATAATTTTTGTTGATTGAACTCTGCCAATTTCAGGACCAAAAACTTTTATTGTAGCACTTGAGCCTTCACTTGTAATAGTAGCTGTTGGTAAAGAACCATAATTATTACCACCATTTATAATTCTAATATCTGTAATATCGCCTGAGCCTGATCCAGATTCTTGTACAATTTTATTACCTGTAAAAGGATCGCCTCTTTGAGTTTCATCTTCTAAAACTAAATGATCTATACCCTCTGTCATATTAGTTGTGCCTTCTTCGGCCACAATACCACCATTTACAAGTGAAACTTTTGCCTGAGCAGAACCACCACCTGTATCTGTATTATTAAAAACTATATCATCACCAATTGAATAACCTGATCCAGCACTATCTACAAAAATTTGTGAAAGAGAGCCACGACCAATATCATCAATGTTAATTGAAGCACCTGATCCACCACCTGAAATACCTAATGCCTCGCCAGTTGTATATAAAGCACCATCATTTGTAATTGAAATTACACTTGGTATTCCTGTAACAGTTGCCTTAATAAAAACATCTGATTCATCTGTTTCTGTACCTCGTATGATTTCATCTATTTGAAAAGTACCTACAATAGTATCTTCATTTAAAATAAATTCTGTAACAAGATTTTCGCCTATTTGAAATTTAAATACGTTTTCAATAATAGCAGTTGCTTCTGAGGTTTCACCTGTTATTGTTCGGCCAATTAAATCTGTTGTATCACCTGTTAATGATTGAGCTGTTGATTGTATAGCCCTCATAATTTTTCTAGTATCAAATTGTCCATCTGAAGCTCTTAACATTTGTTCTCTAGGATAAATTACTTCAGCGCTTTCGTTAAATAACAATCTAAAAAATAATTCGTGGCCTCTGGAAGTACCTTTTGATCTGTAAAGTGTTTTTATATTTTTAATTAAATTTCTTTTACTTAAACCAGTTGCTAATGTTTCAGGTAAAGTATTTAAAAATTCTGTTCTAAATTTTGTTAAGAAGTTTGATATAGCTTTATCAGGATCACGAAAGTTTAATAACTCTTGTATGTTAGTAACAGGATTAGGTTTGTAATTATTAATAACTGCTTGAGCACCTGAACTAGCACCAGTTACAATTTCATTCATAACAAATTTATCTTGTGCTGATATGAATAATCTATTGTTTATTAAGTCTTCGGTTAATACGGTTGATGTGGCACCTGAAGTGGCACCTGTAATTACTTCACCTCTAGTAAACTTACCAAAAGATGTATCTTCTAAAATAATTTTATCACCAGCGTCTAATTGTGTTCTATCAGTATCTAAACGAGAAGCGTCTAATATTAAATTATTTTCTTGAGCTGTTTCTGTTTCTAGTGTAATACCATCTGTTGATTCAATACTTGTAACGGACATTTCTGCCGATTCCATAAATGTATAATAACTTTTAATAAACTCTAAAAATTTAGGGTGATCGGATAAAACAAACTCAGGAGCTTGTTTTTCTATGAGTAAGGATAATTTATCTTTAAAATTGGCCATTAGTAACTACTTGTCGTTGTGTATCCTACGCCAGCGTCAGCAGAACCTCCAACAAACGAGTCAGCAGTTACAGTAATTGATGAATTAGCAGTATCAATTTCTAATATTTGATTTCTTACAGGTACAACATCATTTGAATTTGGTTTTACTGTTAACTCAACAACTGTTGAAGCTGAGCCTCTTATGTTTGATATAGAAGCTATGTTTAAAGAATTAAGAGTAATTTGACCAGTAGTATAATTAATTGTACCTTGTGTGTTGTTAGAGTATGTTCTAACACCAGAAACTACATAATATCTTCTAACATTACCTTGACCGTCATCATCTAAAAACATTTCGTTTATTGTGTCGCCATCTACTTTAAATCCTGATGATTCTAAAATACCACCAGCAGCTGTATTGTGTCCAGAGTGTGGATTGTACAAAGTATTTCTAAAGTAAACATTATATAATGTTGAACTAGATAAAGTTGGTGTAAACTCTTTTCTAATTTTTAAAGTTGTTATGTTTGATAGTATTGATGTATCAGTATCATCAATTGCTTTTGATAGTTTAGAGTATCTAAAAACATTATCAAATTTTTGTAAATTTACTGTACTAAAATTTGTTACAGTAGTTAAAATATCAGACTTAATAGTATCTGTTGTTTTTATTGTAGCATTAGTGTCATACTTAACATTACTTGTTAATAGTATTTTTGTTGTTTCTGGATCAACTATTTCAGGTGTTACAGAAGCAACATTGAATTTTTTTAATTGTGTTACTAAATCAAGTTTAGTAGCATTTGTTAAAGTAGAACCTGAAGCAGCCTTAATTGAAATTTTTACCGTACCATAAACTGGTGTTTCTTCATCTTCTCCACCCCAAGCTGAAACGGCCTGAGCATTAGGATATAATTCTAAAATTTTTGTTTCATAATCACTTGTAGTAACTGCTCTGTCTTGTGCTGAATATTGTAAAGGAGCATTAAATCTAATTGACTCTTTTGTTTGTGGTTCTGAACCGCCTTGAGCATTTGAAGATGTTGAAATTGAAACATCTGAAAATCCATCAATTGTTCCTGATAAAGTAAAAGCAGAAGCACCATTGGCCTCCGTTTTGTTAGTCACAACATATTCTAAAAGTACAATATTACCATCTGTTAAAGATTGGCCTATAATACCATCACCAAAATAAACTTCAAATTTGCCTTCATCACTTTCTTGTAAAAAGTAAACTTTACTTTCACTATTTAAACTTGTAAAACTTGTAGCCTTTGAATAAGTGTTTGTAGTTGTATCGTTTGCTGAGCTTTGAACTGAAACTTTTAATGTTGTTGTGTCAGCATTTATTGAAGGTATAATAAATCTTTGGTCAACATCTGAACTATCAACTGTATATTTAAAAGTAACTAAAGTGCCTTCAAAAACTTGTAAACTTTGAAATTGATAAACACCCTCTGACGGTGAAATTGTTGTTTCAGCATTTGTAACAAATTGATAAGAAGTGCCATCAACTGTTGTTGTAAAAACTGTGCCTTTAGCGGCCGTGATTGTAGCAGGAGTGCCTGTTACATTATTCATTGTTACATCAAGTAAAGCTGAAGGAGCTTTTGATGATGTTGGTGTGTAACCTAACATCTTTGCTAATGATACAATATTTTTTCTAATATCTGCTGAGTCTAGGTACATTTCATTTGCTAACATATTAGCATTGAAACCTAGGTAGTGTGTATTGTATGCGAGTAAATCTAATAGTACAGCAAAACCTGATCCTTCAAAATCATAATCTTGGAACTCTGATTGATTCTGTAAAAATGTTTTTAGATTTAGTTTTATTGCGTCAAAATCTAATTCTGATACTTCTAATTTATTGCTGGCCATATTATCTTAATCTTTCTAAAAAAGTTTCTACTGTTACAGGTAAAGTTGAGCCAATTACATAAAAAGATATTCTTAATGAATAACGATTTAAGTCAGCATTTGGCCGAGATAGAACTTGAACTAATCTAATTCTAGGCTCAAAATTTGTTAAAACTTCTTCAACTTTTCTTTGTAAATTTAAAGACGTTAAAGGTGTTATCGGTTCAAATAATAATCCTCTAATACCACATCCTATTTCAGGATGAAAAGGTCTCTCATAATGACTAGTATTGATTAAATTACGAACTGATCTTTTCACTGCTTCAACATCTGTCAATTTGTTAACATCATTAGTTGTAGTGTTACGACCAAAGTCTAAATCCAAGTCTTTATAAATTCGACTTGTTCTTTTACTTTTATTTGATACGTTTTCTACACTATAACTTGGCATAACACCTAATATTTATAAGACTATCCAGAGAATACGTTAGAAGAACCTGAAGTCATTGCTCCAGCGTCAGCACTATCGCCTATTCTTGCTAATGCTAAGCCCTCTACGAATACCGTTGAAGAACCAGCGTTTACTTGTGCCACGTGATTAGCACAAGGAGGGTTTGGTGGAAAAGGGTGAGGTACCGTCTTATCTGTTATTCTTGCCATTAGTAAACTATTAGCAAATACGGTAGATTGAGCAGGTGTTGTTAATGTAGTGGTTGAACTACAAATATGACCTGTTGATAAACTATCACCTTTTCTACAAGCGGCTGGCATTACTTACCTTGACCGTTATAAAATTTTAGACTTCTTTTTTTGTGTTTATTCATTGAACTCATTTTACACTTACCTTTTTTAGACGCTTGAGAAGTCTTTTTTGGCATAGTTTGATGAGCAACAAAACTTTTTGCTAGTTTTGCCATTATCTACCTGCTTCTCTAGCTGCTTTTAGAGCTGCTTTCTTTTTTTCTATAGCGATTGATTGTCTAATCTTTCTTCCCATTGGTATTTGAATAGATTGACTAATTTGTTTGCCTTTTTTAGTGATATATTCAACACTTATAAATCTATCTTTGTAATCGCCTTGTACAGACATTACGGCCTTCTTTAAACTCATTGATTCTTTTTCTTTTTCTTCGCCTGCTTCATTCCAAAACAGATATTTTCTCATTTTTGCCATTTTTTTATCCTATATTCAAAATTTACTCTTTTATACTATTTATATTAGAATTTACAACGTGTTTTTGCTTGTAATTTTTCAATTTGAACAATTCCGTCAAGTGATTCGCTCATTGATTCGTTTGAAAGCTCAAAATCTGGCGAAAATTTACATTTTTCTACTTTCCTTGAGCAGGAAGTGAACAAAACCAGAACAATTAGTAAAAATAATGCTTTTTTCTTCATTTTTTTGCTTTTTTTAGTTGACTTTCCTATTTATTTGTTATAGGATATACGAGTAATGACAACAAAAACAAAAGGACAAAACACTATGACGAAAATAAAAGAAAATATGGCGATATTTTTTGGTATCGTTTTTATATTCAGTATGATACTTGCTACTGGCGCTGTAGAAGCTGACAATTACCTTGTTGGTTTTATAATGGCTCTTGTTGGTATTTCAACAGGTATTTTAACATTAATTCTACAATCGGAGGTAAAATAATGACTATACACGTAAATTGGACTGCTAAAGATTTAGACGAAGGTATATCAAATATGATGTTAGGTGCTAAAGCTGACTATGAGAGGTTTCATACTTCTAATGGTAAAAAAGAAATAGTATCAGGATCATATGGTGATATTCAATTAAAAGAATATGACTCTAATACTAAAGTTAGTTTTGGTAAAAAATTTATCAAAGTTGTACAAGAGAGAAGCGTATTTGCTTTTATTGTAAAAGAAGATACTGATAAATTTAAAAAAGGCGATATATTAAAAGCTGCTGGTTACAATGCCCCTGCTCAAAATGCTGCTAGAGGTAATGTTCTTACTGGTAACTATTACATTAATTGGACTGGTCCGTTATATATGGATAGCCAAAGAAGATTAAGATAATAATATAGAAAGGACACTATGACACTAAAAGCACCATTAGTTGAAGAAGAAAAGAAAGGCACTATGATACTATTAACTGAACTGAATAAACAATTATCTAGCCTTAACGTTGAGGACTTAAATATAACAAAAGATTATATTAAAGACTTAATTGAGGTTAAGATTAAATCAACACTTAAAGTTGGTTCTAAAGTTAACATTGTACAAAAAACTAAAAAGACGCCTGGCGTAATTACTAAAATTATGAGGTCAAAATGTTTAGTTAAATGTTCAATTACAACTTACAGAGTACCTATGAATATGTTAGAGGCCTCTTAATGCTGTACGCTGATAAAATTATGAATACAGAAAGATACAAAGAACTTAAAGATGTAGGCAATAAGATTGCTAAGCAATATCTATCTACAAAATTTGAGTGTAGTGTAGCTAAGGGTATACCTATGAAGTATCTATCTTTCTATAAAGAGTTTTCTAAAAAAGTAAAACCTTTAAGAATACGTTATAGAGGTAATTCAAAACAAGGCTATAATAGGCCTACTTCTTTTTGCCATATGGCTTACGCTGATACTTTTGCTATCTACCATAGATAGACAAGCAGGTGTAGTTTAATGGTAAAACGTTTGTTTGTGGTACAAAAATTATCTGTTCGATTCAGGTCACCTGTACCAAAATTTTAATTCCTTGTTGTTATGAAAGTGAAACGGTGCCGTAATGTGGAGGTGAGGCACCGTTTCTATGATAGAGTTAAACTCTATCGTGGTGTGGTATAGTTATTTATAAACTAAATCCCTTGTAAACGTGGATCATTAGAAAAAAGATTTTTCTTTGCCTTTGGTCTGGCAATACTATCTTTACTTCTTTTTCTTAATTGAGCTCTAGCAGAGATTTTATATCTTTTCTCTTTTTTGAGAGCTCGTAGGTCTTTTATTAAGTCCATACATACTCCTTTTAAAAGAGCGTTTCTTCAACCTTAATGGTTTACTTCCGTCCGTTTTAGGATAAACGATTGTATTATTATTTATACCAACTAAACATTAAACTACGGTAAACAAAATACGACAATAACGAGGGCCTTTGTCGGTTGCTGTTGTGCCTCTAAATTGAAAAGTTACTTTATAATTATGATTGTTAATATTACCCATAACATTAATAAAAGCATACTTTCTTTTTCCTTTTTCAGGATAACCATAACTGGCGTCTGATAGACCAGATAGCCTAACTTTATGAGTAAAGCCTCTTACTTGTGATACAATATTATTTCTATCTGTAACCTTGTTTACTAATACAACATCTGGACCTAATGCTTGTTTAATTAAGTCTGATAGATTTTTTAACACACCTGAATATACAGGTTTCTTTGTTCTTACAACATACTCATTACCAAAGTCTCTCATACGTAAGCCATTAAAACCAAAGTATTCATTAATAGATTTCTTTTGTCTTTTATCTTCAAACAAAGCACCTATTGAAAAGTTAGCAATGTAAAATTGTTTTGTAAATTTAAGTGATAGATAAAATGGTCTATTAGCACCTGTAGCAAATAAATCTATATCAGATACGGCCATACCTGTATTGTTTGACAATGTAATCTTTGAGCCATTAAAGTTTGGTGGTCTTTTTGAATTACGACTACCAACAGCCTTAGCATAAAACTTTGAACTTCTTTTTAGTTTAAGAACTTTAGCAACTTCCATAACGGTGTCACCGTGTTTTAAATCTTCAGGTTCAACCCCTTTAAACCAATCGTTTATATCACTTTCAAATTGAGACTCAAATTTTAGGCCACCTGTACCTTTTGCTTTTATAGGTTTAAATATTAATACACCATCAAAACCATCAATCTCTAATTCTGTTGGTTTCTTTCTTCTTGTAAACTTAATCTTTTTAGATTTAAAATACTTTTCTAAATTTTCTTGTAATGTGGTTCTATCTGAATTTCTTATTAAGAGATTTCGCCCTTTTCTTTCAAACTTACTACCTTTAACAAAGTTTATATCTTTTATTAATCCTTCTAACATTATGACCCTATACTAAATGATGTACCACAGCCACAAGAACTTGTCGCCTTTGGATTGTTAAACTTAAACATTGATTCAAAATCATCAAAACTATAATCTAATTCTAAACCCATAAGATACAATTCGTAATCTCTACTTACCAACAACACATTATCAACAAGACAATCATTTCGTTGTTCTTCGTCAGCATAAGACCAAGTATATTCAAAGCCAGCACAACCACCACCTTTTATATCTAAACGTACAAAAGGCTTATTGTTCTTGGTTCGTAATTCTCTTAACCTTAATAAGGCATTATCGGATAGTTTAATCATACAATTATTTAGGATAAAGCTTCGAGAATCCGAGAGAATTTCCGAGTTTCCGGTGGTTTAG
>Ga0209336_10000342_pt1 | contig 24039 bp, 16 predicted proteins | sample LinPmetageLP32_FD_184042 | JGI IMG/M metagenome (GOLD analysis project Ga0209336, IMG submission 184042) | Marine viral communities from the Pacific Ocean - LP-32 (SPAdes) (version 2) | ecosystem: Environmental > Aquatic > Marine > Oceanic | place: Pacific Ocean | collected 2009-08-23
TATGACTGGGAAAAGGAAACGTATCATCTACTAGACGAATATTTTGACTCAGAACGCACGACAGAACAACATGCCGCAGAAATACAAAAACTTATTGATAAATGGGATATTGATTATATCTACATAGATTCTGCAGCAGCACAAACTCGTTTTGACTTTGCACAGAACTATGATATTAGTACTATAAACGCTAAAAAATCTGTACTTGATGGCATAGGGCATGTAGCAGCAGTAGTAGATAATGATACTTTATTTGTAGATCAAACCTGCCATCAAACACTGGCTTGTCTAGATGCTTATCAGTGGGATAGTAATCCCAACCTTGCAAGAGAAAAGCCAAAACATAATATGGCATCGCATATGGCTGATGCACTACGTTATGCACTATACTCATTTCAAACTGGTGGTGGCACGTTCTAGTGCAGGTAAGAAAAATAGTGTTTGACATTGAACCCTAAACTAGTTATAATTTTGGATAAGAAAAATGGAACTAAAAAGAGATTTAGTAAAATACATTCGGGATAAAGCCAAATCAAAGTACAAAAAGGGCACTGAATGCGAAATTTGTGGAGATACCGTAAAGCTTGACTTTCACCATTTCTACAGTCTAACTCGATTATTAGATAAATGGGTTAAGGAGCAAAGCCTTGAACCATATTTAGTAATGGAGTGGCGAGAAGAATTTATTGATGAGCATGATGCAGAGTTATATGAATACACTGCAACTTTATGCCACAAGCATCATTTACAACTACACTCTATATACGGTAAAGACCCACTATTAAGTACAGCGAAAAAACAAGAACGCTGGGTAGGAATTCAAAGAGATAAACATGGCTTGGTATGATAGAATTATAGGAAGAAAAGTAGAAGATGCGGATGAAACCTATCTAAAATTGAATCCTGTTCAGCAGTATTTTCAAGAAATCAATTCTTCCAGAGAGGATCATACTAACTATGAAAAATACTACGAAGAGCTAGAAATAGTTAATCGTAGTGTAAATATGATAGTTGACGATGTAGCAGAGATACCTCATAGAGTATTTGGCCCTACTAAAGGTACTAGTATAGTAAAAGGAATAAAAAGATCAAAAGTAGATCTTTTACTAAATGTAGAACCAAATTTATTTCAAGACGTGAGTACATTTAAACGTAACTGTATTACGGATTATTTACTAGATGGAAATATTTTTATATACTTTGATGGAGTCCATTTATATCATATTCCCGCAGAAAATGTACAAATACATGGAGACTCAAAAAATTATATAGAAAAGTATACTTATAATGATGTAGACTACTCTCCTGATGAAATTATACATGTTAAAGAAAATTCTTTCTATAGTATTTATAGAGGAGTTTCTAGACTTAAACCCGCTGTTAGAACAATGAAAATTATAAAAGCTATGCGTAATTTTCAAGATAACTTTTTTAATAATGGAGCAGTCCCAGGTTTAGTACTAAAGTCCCCTAATACTTTATCCGAGAAAATAAAAGAAAGAATGATACAATCATGGTCTGCAAGATATAGACCAGACTCAGGTGGTAGAAGACCTCTAATATTGGATGGAGGAATAGAAGTAGATGATCTAACAAATATAAATTTTAAAGACTTAGATTTTCAAAACGCCATTTTAGAAAATGAAAAGATTATTAGTAAAGCATTAGGAGTACCCTATCTTTTAATGGACTCTGGTAATAATGCAAATATTCGCCCCAATATGCGATTATACTATTTAGAAACTATACTACCTATTGTAAGAAAAATAAACTACTCTCTTACTAGATTTTTTGGGTTTGAGATATTAGAAGATACAACAAATATTTCAGCACTGCAACCAGAGATGAGAGACCAATCAGCATACTATAGTTCTTTAGTAAACGGTGGAATTATTACTGTTGCAGAGGCAAGAGAAAAATTAGGTTTCAGAGAGCTACCCGAAACAGATAATATTAGAGTTCCTGCAAATATTGCAGGTTCAGCAGTAAACCCCGATGAAGGCGGAAGACCTGCAGAAAGTACTGAGGAATAATTATGAATAGTAATAGAGGAAAAGAGAAAAGAATTGTACAAAAAGTTGCGGAGTATTTAGCAAATAGAGGAAACGTTCCTTCCCCTAGGGAATATAGTAGAGACTCAAATAGACCTAGTTTTACAAATTTAAAAGAGATAAATAAGTATGTAGGAAGCTGGGAAATATTATTAAATAAGATACAAGCTGCTCACCCTACCCTCTGGGAGCTAGCACAACCACAAATAAAAGCTAAACCAATTCCTAAAGCTAAACCTAAAGCTAAACCCGCTACTAAAGTGGCAAGCACTAAAGAGAAGTAATATGGATAAAATTTTACATGTAGCCTCTACGTTCAAGTCTCATGAGAATGACGATGGTAGCGTAATGATACGGGGCATGGCAAGTACTAACCATTCTGACCGAGCTGGAGATGTAATTTCTGCAGAAGCTTGGGCTAAAGGTGGATTAGAAAACTTTAAAAATAACCCTGTAATTTTATTTAATCACGACTATGATAAACCTATTGGTCGTGCTACTGGAGTTAAAGTAACAGAAAACGGACTAGAGTTAGAAGCAAAGATTAGTAAATCTGCTCCTGCTCATGTCTGCGAACTAGTTAAAGACGGTGTTCTTGGAGCCTTTTCCGTTGGTTTCAAAGTCAAGGATGCTGATTACCTAAAAGAAACTGACGGATTAATGATTAAGGATGCTGAGTTGTTTGAAGTATCGGTTGTATCGGTACCATGCAATCAAGCAGCTACTTTTTCGCTAGCGAAGTCTTTTGATTCAGTTGATGAATACGAAGCCTTCAAAAAAACTTTCACCAATCGTGTCGATCTACCTGGTCAGTCTCTGACCAAAGATGATTCAAAAGAATCAAACCTGGTTAGTGACGCACCTAAGCACGTAGAGCAATCTACAAATAAGGAGACGAAAATGTCGGAAGATAACACTCCCGCAATCGACTTGGAAGCATTTGCTAAGAAAGTAGCTGAGGAAACTGCTGCTAAAATTGCAATGAAACAAGCCGAACAAAAAGCCGCTGAAGAAGCGGAGCAAAAAGCAGCTGCAGAAGTAGCAGCTGAAAAAGCTGCTGAACAAGAAGCAGTTCAAAAAACTATCCGTACTGGTATTGAAACTGGTGCAGAAAAACTCATGGCTGACGTACAAGCAGACATGGCAAAAGCTTCACTCGATGAAATCGCTGAAGTTAAAGCTAAGTACGAAGCTGAATTAGTAGCTAAAGCTGACGAATTAGAGCAAATGCGTAACAGCAAACGCGACTTTTCTGGTCGTAAGTCTGGTGACTTAACTGCTTTTGGTCTAGACTTTTTAGGTGCTCATATTCTTGGTAAAGTCACTGGTAAAGGAATGGATACTTCTTTTGCAAAAGCCTTAATGGAAAAAGCTGGTGTAACATTTACTAGTACTACAGCTGCTGGTATTGATGTAACTGTTTCAACTACTTTTGAGGAAGAAGTACGTCAAGAACAAAAACTTGCCGGTCTTTTCCGTGAAATTGCTGTACAATCTGGTGCGACTGTATTACCGATCGCTCTTGAAAGTGATCCAGCAAGTTTTGCAAGTCCAGGCACTGGTCTTGACACCGCAGGTAACTTTTTGCAGAATAAAGGCGGAAGTGGCCAAAACTATGCAACAAGCCAAGTAATCTTACAGGCTCATCGATTGATTTCTGGTTCTGCAATCAGCAATGATACTGATGAACAAGTTCTTGTTAGCTTGCTTCCTATGATTACCTCTGCTTTAGCACGCGCTCATGCGATTGCTATTGACAAAGCTATTCTTATCGGTGAAGATACTAACCGTTGGAGCGATGGTCTCGTAGGTGCTGATGGTTCTGATGCAGGTGCAGGCTTTGCGAAAGCAGGTACTGCTATTGATAATGGTAATGCTGGTACTGGCAATAACATTGATGGTAGTGTTGCTGGTCAAGGTATTTCTCCTGCAGGCTTACTAGATATGCGTCAACAAATGGGTAAATATGGTCTTCGACCTTCTGAAGTTGCCTATATTGTTCCTACTGATGCTTACTACCCACTACTTGATGAAACTGGTTTTACAGATGTTTCAGAAGTTGGTAGTGATCTTGCAAACAAACTTACTGGTTTAGTTGGAGCTGTATTTGGTTCTCCAGTAATTGCAACTGATCAGTTAGCAGCACGCCCAAGTGGCGATGGCGCTACAACTGCAGCTTGTGCTGTTCATATGCCAAGCTATGTAATTCCACGTTTACGCGGTGTTAGCATTGAAACTGATTATGAAGTTGGTAATCAGCGTAACGTTATTGTTGCGTCTCAATCTCTTGGCTTTAATGAACTTAAAGCTGGTGATGGTGCGGGTAATGAGCCTTCAATTAGGATTCCTTACTCTTAATAGTTATTTTAACTATGTTAACTTCGGGGTGGTTCGCCACCCCCAAGTTTTTACTAATGGACTTATAAGATGGCAGTTATAGTTAATGGTTTAGATCTAATTTCTCTTGCGGACTACAAAACGTTGGCAGGTATTTCATCGTCTACTGATGATAGCAAATTAGAAGAACTTATTGATTCTGTGAGCCAATTAGTAAAAACTTATTGTGGAATTAGTTTTTTAGACTATTATTCTGCTGATAAGACAGAGTTTATTACAAAGAATTTTTCTACTCATTTAGTAGAACTAACAGAAAGTCCTGTAACTACAGTTACCACTGTTCAAGAGAGAAGCTCTCCTACAGCAGATTATACTACACTTACAGAAAATACAGATTATGTACTTGATGCGACTACCGACTGTCTTTATAGAGTGTCAGGATCAACTTATAAAAATTGGCAAACTGGACCAAACTCAGTAAAAGTAATTTATAGAGCAGGATATTCCGCTTTGCCACAAGATTTAAGACTCGCAGTAGTAGACTTAATTACATACTACAACAAAAATGAGCAGAAACAACGACAAACAATTGCTGGCGCTACAATACAGAATCAAAGTACATCTAGCACTCGAAATAGCGTTGCATTTCCTGATCATATAAAACGAGTTTTAGATTTGTATAAAGTTTACTAATGGCTCGTAAACCTACAAGTATTACTCAAATAAGGGATGACCTTAAAAGAAATGTATTTACTAGAGCTAAGTTACTGCGTAGAGCAATTGATAGAAATAAAGCAATTACTCAAATAACAAAATTTGATGGAGAATACGCAAAAAGATTTGAAGCTTTTAAAGAAGCTGCAAATCAAGCAGCAAAAGAGCACGGAGATAAGTCTAGAAAAACATTTGAGTTTGAAGGTAAAAAATTTAGTACAGGCACAGCAAAAAGACTAGTAGATAATAAGTCTAGTTTCAGGCAACAAGGTTACTTATATAATAAGTTATTTCCAGAGCTAGTAGAAAACTACCAGCTAGGACACCAAAATATAAGTATTCTTAGAGCCAATATTGCACTTGCACTAGACACTTATGAGAAAGATGATCCAAGAAGACCAGCCTTAAGAGCTTTATTTGTTGCCGTTGAAGAATTAGATAAAATAATTGATGAAGAAAATCTTGAAGGTATAAATTTTGAAAACTTAATGAGTGAAGTTTCAAAAACAGTAAATAGAAAAAGAAGTTTTAAAGTAGAATACAAAGCTGATATAGACATTATACAGGGTATCAGTGGAATGATAGAAATGGAGTATGAACCTATTGGTCTTAATCAGGCTAAAGGTAGGGTATCCGCATTTATTGGTGAGCTATTTAAACAGTTAGTAGAAGACGAAGAAGCAAACATAGAAAAATATTTAGCGGGTATAGATGTAACTAAATTAAAAGGTTCTCCTAATATGCTTGAAGATATAGGGGATCTTTTAACAGAAGCAATAGACCCTAAGAAGAAAGCAAAAAAACGAAAGCGAAGGCCCAGTCCTGGCAAAGGATCAAATGCAGGAGGAAGGACTCAAACAAGAAGCAGAAAAAAACTAACAAAACCTAGGCGTCCAACAGTAACTAAAGGTACAAACAGTTCGTTAAAGTTATTGGGGGTTTTAAATCAAAAACTACCAGAAACTGTAAGAAAAAATATGAGAGAACCGGGGTTAGTAAACCAAACAGGTAGATTTGCAAGTAGCGTTAAAGTTACAGATATAGCAGAAACTGCAGGAGGTTTTCCTAGTATAGGGTATACTTACGATAGAGATAATTATAGTCAGTATGAAGCTAGTAGCGGAAGTAGATTTGCCAATCCAGACAGAGATCCAAGAAAAGTTATAGATGAGTCTATACGAGAAATAGCAATACAATTATTAGAAGGCAGATTTTTTACTAGGAGAGTTTAGTGACAACATCAAATAGAACTTATACTACTAGACGTCAAGGTATTGTAAATGCTCTTGTAACACAGATAAAAACAATAAATGGCTCAGGAGACTTTCGTACAGATTTAAGCAATAATGTAAGCCCAAGACTAAAGTTTTGGGATGAAGTAGATGATTTTCCTTCAGTACATATAAATGCAGGAGGAGAGACTAGAGAATATCAAGGTGGCGGGTATAAAGATCGCTTTCTTGCTATTACATTAAGATGTTATGTAAATGCTGATAACTCTGTCGAAGCATTAGATGCTTTATTAGAAGATATAGAAACCGTCATAGAAGATAATTCTTCTTTGACTTATGCAGATAAAAGTGGTGCAACAACCACCACTCAACAAATCTCAATCATTAGTATTGATACTGATGAAGGAGTCCTCGACCCTTTAGGAGTGGGAGAAATACTAATAGAGGTTCGATATTAGAAAATGCTGGCACGAACAAACGTTCAAGACCATGCCTTTTCAAGATTCATAGGAGATAAACTATGGCCTTAACTTTTAGTCGCGATACGAAGCTGTTTGTAACTGTAAGCAGCATGGTATTTGAAATTCCAATTCTTGATGGATTTTCTTTTTCGCAAGCTCAAAATATTCAAGAAATATCACTTAATGAAGCAGCTTCAACAAGTGGAGTTAGTCGTAGAGGGCGAGAAGCTCTTGTAAATTCAATTAACCCTGCTGAGTTTAGCTTTTCAACTTATATTAGACCTTTTAAGTCTGCAGGTTCAGGAGCTGGAGCTGCTGATAATGCTGCGGAACATCACATGGTAGATGATGTTTTATGGTCTCTACTTCTAGCTAGTAACACAAGCACCTTTACTGGAGGTGATGCTTCTACTCCTGCTGCGTCTGTTATACCAGGCTGGGCTTTTGCGGGTGCAGCCAGCGCGCTTACTCCTAGTAGTAATTCGACTACTTTAAATACCTGTAGCCTAACATTTCTAATTGGAGATCAAAGTTATACAATTTCTGATTGTGTAATGAATGAGTGTAGTATTGATTTTGATATTGATGGAATTGCTACAGCAAGCTGGAGCGGGTTTGGTACAACAATTGTAGATGGCGCTGCTGCAGGTAGTGTAACTTGTAACGAAGGGATTTTTGCTCAAAATAACTTTATTCGTAACAGGCTTTCACAAGTTAGATTAGTTGGTGGAGGAGATCCTGCTTCGGTAACTTATGGTATTACTTTAATAGGGGGCAGTCTCACAATTTCCAATAATATTACTTATTTAACTCCTGAGCAGTTAGGTAAGGTAAATACTCCTTTAGGTCATGTAACAGGTACTAGGTCAGTTACAGGAACTTTAAATTGTTATCATAATACTACTTCCAATGGCTCGGCAGATTTATTGGAAGATATTCTAGAGGATATAGGAACAGCTACTACTGCAGGTAATGCAACAAACGTACATGAGTTGGATATCTTTATTGGTGGAGGATCAGGTACAGATCCTAACACTCCCGGAATGATAATTAGTATGGATCAAGTACATTTAGAAATCCCTACAATCTCTTCTGATGATGTTATGACAGTTGAGATTCCATTCCATGCACTACCTGCTGATTTGGATTCTACAAATGAAATAACTTCAATAATTGTAGAGGGTGCAGTACCAGCTTAATAATTAGTTTTATACTAAGCGCATAAGGCGGGGGCTTCGGCCTCCGTTTTTGTAAGAGATATTTATGGCTATTCAAAAGAAGTCACAGACTCAATGTTTTTTGGAGAACGGAGGACAACTCTGGAAGCTCCCTATATCTGATTACAGTTTTTCTCAAAACTTAAATCAGGAGGATATAGTAATAAATGAAATGAGTACAGGTGTCGCTCTAAATAGAAGTATAGGCCAAGAAAATATTTCATTAGATCCTGCAGACTGGAGTTTAACTACTTTTGCAAAACCTTTCAAAACTACGGGGTCAGGAGATGGCAGAGCTTCTTTAGTTTCAGGAAATCATCATGCAACTGATGAGGCATTATGGAGCATGCTTGGGAGCTCTCAAGGCGCAGTTTTACAGCCAGGAACTGCACTATCAGATTTAGATACATATAGAGGTAAAGTTACTTGGACTACAGCAGATATAAGTACGGCACATGGAGGCTCCAATGCAAATACAATTGGATATTGGGCACACGCAGAGCCAAATGTTTTTGATTTGTATGTTCTAGAGAAGTTTGAGCCTAATATAGAAGCAAATTATCAAGATACTTTTATTTGGACTTGCACTACAGCAGGTGGGTTAAAGATACCTGTAGAGCGTGGAGTTAATCGATCCAATCAACTAGAACGAAATGGGAATGAAATGAGAGCATATTCTGACGTTGCTCATGGTGGTGGTCCAGTTTTATTTGTATATTCCTATGTTCATGCTAATCAAGGAAGCTCTGAGTTTTTTACAACTTTACTTATTCCTTCAGATACAACTTTTCATGATTTTTTAAATACAAATGGTGCTTTAACTATTACGGGTACTCCAAAGTCAACCGTGTACCTTTCAGGGGTAAAAGACGCTGTTGCAAGCTCTAAGTGGAGTTTTGATTTTTCTCAGTCTCAAAAAGAGCAACTAGCAACTGGAAATCTATATTTTGTTACAGATATTCCTCAAGTAACAACTGTAGCGGGAACAGTAAATTCCTCCAATCAACTAATTTTAGAAGCCACACATCATCATACCGATATTGAGTGGAATTTTTTTGGTAGCGATTCCTACGCTTCTTTCTTTAAGGGAGGATATGTACCATATGTACATATTGATCATTTACAGTATCAAAATACAACTAGCGTTACTGGGTGGAGCTTACCTACTACATGGTTTGTAAGTGGTAAAGGTACTCCAGCTGCTAGAACGGGCAGCGTTGAGACTAAAAATTGTGTGTACCCTAGCAAGATAATTAGAGATGGGGTTGAGTATCCTGTAACAGTATTTGGTACTGATTCAATTGGAGATAGTAGCATTTCAGCTATATGGAACGATGGTTCAAATTATTGGCACTGTCCTACTTTCAGATTTAGAGTACAAACTGATGGTAAAGTTAACACTATCCAAATAAGAGACTCAAAAGCTCCAAATGTACTCGCTGTAAGTGTAGCCAGCTGGGGACAGCGAGCAGGAGGTATAGCAGGAGATATATTTGTAATACCTGCAGGAACTTTAGACGATAATGGTGTAGCACTTCCTGTAGAGGTAAGATTTGTTGCTACCTCTGCTTCTTCTATGGATTTGGGACGGTTACCTACCTCCGCTGATAGAGATGTTTTTATATATGGAACGGAAAATTATAAAAGCGATCTTACTAAAACTCCTCAATTTGAAGTATTTGGTCGCGGTAGACCTCAATGGTTAGTGGATAATGATTTTTATGTTGAGGTAGAAAAAGTTGACTCTGGAACTACATTTTCTTTAACGGAAAATTCTAACTCTCGTCAAGATCTCAGGCAGATTACTACTGCAACTACACAAACTGATTGTAATGATTCAAGAAATATTACTTTAAGTGCTTCAAATTCAAATATACGTTTAGGAGCTTTAGTAACAGGAAGTTTTACCGATAAGAGAGTATATGTTAGTTTTATATCAGGAACTACTTTAAGAGTTCAGGGGAATGTAACAATACCTGCAGGAACTACTTTAACTTTTATAGACTACCCTGTTAAAGCAGGTCTTAGTCAAGGAGAGTATAGATGGTATAATTCTGACGGTAGAAACCATCTAATATATAGAGAACCCGCTGATTTTACTGGGCATAATCCTGATTTAATAAGAGTATACACTTCCCGAAATAAAAATACGGGTGGAAGTGCTGTTATGAAACTAGAAGACTGTGTAATTGATACTGCTTCTCTAAACTTTGGCATAGATAGTATGACACAAATTACTTGGACAGGTTATGCCAAAAAAATACATCAAGAAGCCCCTAACTTTATTATAGCTTCCTCCGCTCCTTCGAGCCCCTCAGCAAAAGATATTTTTTACGATATAGATGATGATAAAGTACAAATTAGAAATGCTGCGAATACTGCTTGGATAAATTGTATTACTGAAGGAGTAGATAAAGAAGATAACTTTATAATAAATAAACTAGGCACTCTTAAACTTGCAAATAATGTTGGAACTGCTCAAGTAAATACAATACTATTAGATGAATTAATATTTTCCGATCCAAATGCATATTCTTATTTAGGAGGATCGTCTAAATACTACTCCGGTTTAGCAGGCACAAATGGAATGACTGCAAATATTGCTGCAACTATAATTAATTTAGGAGATATTAATGCCAGAGAAAATAATACTCAAGCCTCTTATGCGGAAACTGCAAATTGGTTAGGTGATTATGACTGGAGTTTAAATATAGACGGTCAAACCTATGGCTCCTCTCACTTTAAAGGCGTAGACACTTGGACAGTAAACTCTACTTTAATAACTGCTATGAGATCCGAAACAACTTTTGGAGATTTTTTATTGGCAAAAAACGTAGGAGTTTGGCATAATAATGCTAACATACTTTTAATGTTTTGCACAGGAACAAACGCATCTTATAATACAGCAGCTAAGCTTGCTGCAGCAAATATAACTTTGACAGGAACAGCAAAATCCTCTGTTAAAACTTTTGAAGAGTTTAGTATTCCAATTACGGGTGGAACTGTTACTATTTTAAATAATATACAAACTATTACAAGAAATGAAATTGGAAAAGTCAATACAATGGATTCTCATGTAACAGGTGCCAGAATAATAAAAGGAGAAGTAAGCGCTTATTTAGACGATACTACTTCTATTGTTAGAAACAGGATATTTGAAGAAATGAATGAATCTATAGCTTATTCTGCTTATGGTGAAGGCGATACTGAAATGGGATTTAGTAATCCTTATACATATAATGTTGAAATGTCTTTAGGAGGAACTTATTTAGCAGATAATACTGTTAATTTAAAAATGCCAACTACTAGCTTTAAGTTGCCCACAATAGATTCAGAAGAAGTATTTACAACAAATATACAATTTACCGCATTAGATCCTGGAGTATACCAGAGAGATATAATTTCACTTAATGAGGCATTTCCTTTATTTAATAATTTTGTGCCAACACCTTATGCTGGCAATACAGGCACGCACAATCAGCAAGGGAAAGAATTAAATGTAATTTATAAAGGTAAGTAAAAAAAGTTCTTGACTTTTTTCTTGATTTAAAATATACTATGTAGTATCAAAATGTTTCAAAGAGTGCACACGTAGCACTTATTTTCTTTTTTTAATTTCATATACAGGATATAACATGAGCGAGCAAGAAGTAGTATCACTGTCATCTTTGATGACTCCCAGTAAAACAGTACAGATAGATTTTCCAGGTTATAAAGATTTTAGAGTTTTAGTTTGTTACTTAGCACGAGAAGAATTAGTTAAGCTTCGTAAAAAGTGCATGACAACAAAGTTTAATAAAAGAACTCATCAACCTGAAGAAGAATTAAACGAAGATAAATTTTTAACAGAATATTGTAAAGCAGTTATTAGAGGCTGGTCAGGCTTCAAATACTCTTACCTAGAAGAGCTTCTTTTGGTGGATGTATCTAGCTATGATGCTGACGATGAACTTCCTTTTACTACAGATAATGCGGAAACGTTGATGAAAAACTCAAATGGTTTTGATACGTGGCTTACAGAAACCGCAAGTGAACTGGAAAATTTTACTCAGAACAAGTAAGCAGAATACAAAACTTACTTGTTCGATATGTAAATCAAGCTTCAACGTTTGATCTAGACAAGTATTTACAAATTTGTGAACAGCTAGGCGAAGAACCTGACCCCGAAAGAATGCCGGTTGAACTAACAGGAATGCCTGTAGAAGTTCAAACGGCATTTTTTATATATGGATTTCTTCCTGATGTTTGGGATGGAATGTCTGGTACTTATATGGGGAAAGACTGGTCTTCGCTACAATATTTTATGACTATTTATGAGGTCGAAGAAGAAAAAGTAGTAATTATGTTTATGAAAATGTATGAAACAATTACTATTAACCATAGAGCAGACAAACAACAAGAGAACCGTAAAAAAGCAGAAAGACAAGCAAAAAACTCTGCAGGAAGTGGTGGTAACTACACTCATAGTGTGAAAGGTTAAATGGCAAAGAAGAATAGAGTACAAATAGACGTAGAAATTAATGGTAAAATGCAAAAAGCAACCGTTGATGCCAAAAAACTTCGTGGACAACTAGACGGACTAAGTGGTAGTGCTCATTCAACAGATCGTCGTCTTAAAGGTGCTTCTCAGCAATCTGCAAATACAACTAAAAACTTTTCAAAAATGGCTCAAGGTATTACTGGAGGACTTGTTCCTGCGTATGCAATTTTAGCTTCTTCTGTATTTGCCATGTCTGCAGCTTTTAACTTTTTAAAGAATGCTGGTGATCTTCGTACTTTACAACAGGGTCAAGTTGCATATGCTAGTGCTACTGGTGTAGGATTAAGAACTCTAACAAAATCTGTGCAGGATGCAGCAGGAGGAATGCTGACATTTAGAGATGCTGCTCAAGCAGCTTCTATTGGTGTAGCTGCAGGTCTTAGTCCCGATCAGCTAACTCGTCTTGGTAAAGCCGCAAAAGATGTTTCTATTGTATTAGGTAGAGATGTTACTGACTCTTTTAATCGTCTTGTAAGAGGTGCTACAAAAGCAGAACCTGAACTACTTGATGAATTAGGTATTATACTAAGATTAGATGACGCTACAAAATTATACGCAGATAAACTAGGTATAGCCGCGGGAACTCTTACTACTTTTCAAAGACAACAAGCAGTAACAAATTTTGTACTGGGAGAAGCAGAAAGAAAGTATGGTGCTATACTTGATATTGTTGAAGTTCAGCCAAATGCTTTTGCACAATTAGGTAAAGCATTTGATGATATTATGAACAAAGTAAAGTCTTTAATAGAGACTGCACTTAGCCCTCTTGCTGAAACTCTTACTCGATTTCCCGCATTAGCCGTAGCAGCTTTTGGTTTGCTAGGTGCAAGTATTATGAAATCAATTATTCCTGGATTACAAGACTTTGGAGCAAATGCAAAATCTAACTTTGAAATTTTTAGTAGTCAAGCAGAAATTGCACGTCAAAGAGCAGTAGCATTTAATGCAACCTTAGCTAAAGCTAAACTAGATCCTGGGGCAACTTCTGCGATGGGAGATGCAGCGAGAGCCGGTGCTAGTTCGACTTTGCAGCAGGCAGGACCAAAGTCAGCTTTCTCAGGAAAGTATGCTCAAGTTCATGCAGGTGACTTTTCTAATATAAGCAAAAAACAAGTTAGTAACATGATAGAAGATCTTGAAAAAGGAACTGGACAAGCAAAACTACTTTCTCAAAGTATGAGAGATTCTATGATTTTGGACTTAAAAGATGTTCAGTTAGAAATGAAAGTCACCGGAAATGTCGTAGAAGTAGAGACAGCAGAAGCAACTACAAAAGCCAAGTTTTCTTTTAAATCTTTTGAGCTAAGTGCAAAAGCAGCAATTGCAGGAATTAAAGCTCAAATGTCTACTCTTGCAATCGCTGCATCTAGATTAATGTCTGCATTTGGTTGGATTTCTATACTTGCAACTGCAGGTACTATGCTTTATAGCTTTATAAAACCTGTAAAAGAACTAACTGCTGAAGAAAAGAAATTAGCAGAAACTACTGAAAACTTAGAGAAAAAATTACAGAGTCTCGGAAATGAATTTACTTTTTTAACTGATGTAATGCAGCATCATAACAAAGAAGCCTTTACTTTAGCAGAAACCTTTACTGTGCTAGGAAATGCACTTAGTAATTTAAGCGAAGATGAAATGGGTTTGAATGTTAAAAACTTTGAATCTGCTCTTCCTGTACTTCAACAAATAAGTAAAGAAATAGATCGGTTAAATACTAATAGGGCTGCGTATAATGCCAAGGATGTAAGTCAAGGCAGAAAACCCCGGTTTGAAATGATAGATAGTTCTATGGAAGGAATTGTAAAACGGGCTCAGTCTGGTGTTAATGATTTAAGTGATGAAGAAGCTGCCGCCGTAGGATTTTTTACAACAATACAAAATGCAATGAACGCTACAGAAAATGAAGCACTAAAAAATGCAACTTCATTTAAAAACTTAGCCGCTGCTTTACAAGGAGTTGGAGAAGTAAGTTTAGAGGAAGCAATAAAACAGTTTCAAGCTTCATCAAAAGCTTTGGACTCAATAACAAAAACAGGTGTTGAAAACGCTAAAAAATCTAGACAATTATTTGCAAGTTTTATGCCTGAGAGTAAATTTGATCAACAAGTGGCTCTTTTAGAAGCTGAAAAGAAAGCAATTGATGAGCTTACAGCTAAGGAAGGGACACTAAGCGCAATAGAAGAAGAAAGACTAAAAGTGATTGAAAAACAAGTTATTGCTTTTAAACGCATAGCCGTAGAAAAACATAAAGATCTTATGATGACTATGAAAATTAATAATATGGCTCTAGCTTCCCAGAGAGGTGCGACTCCTTTACAAAAAGAAAGATTAAATACCCAAAAAGAACTTCTTCATGTAAATAGAAAAATTGTTGCAATACAAAACAATAATAGAATTGTTCAATCAAAAATTAATGAAGAAGTGAAAAAAGCAACTGCCAATGGCTTATCAGCTTCAGAAGCAAATGTTACTGCAGGAGAACGACAGCTCGAAATAAATAGAGAAAAAACTTTAGAGTTAGCACTGCAAAAACAAGCTTTAGAGGATCAATTAAATTTACAGTTTCAACTGAATGAAGCATTTAAAGCAGGGTTTGAAGCACAAACTACAAAAGGCGTAGAGGGTCTTATTACTGGAGAGGAAAGCAGTTTCGGAGACGTTGCACTAGAATCAGTACAAGCAGGGTTAAAAGGAATGGCGAGTACTTTAGCTAAAGATATGTCTAGAAATGTAAGTGACTTCATGTTTGGAAAGAAAGCATTAAAAGATCCAGAGAATGCGGATGACGTACTAAAGACAGTATATGATAGTGCAACTGGTGCTCTTAAAGTAGTTATGGCTGGTGCACCTAAAGTAGATCCTAAACCTACTCCTTCAACTCCGGGCAAAGTCGACCCTAAAAACTTTGACACAGGAGGAGGGACTCCAGGTGCGGGACAATCTATTTTTAACGCTGATGGTAGTATTAATCAAACAAGAGGCTACTCTATGGGCACTGGTAATATGATGAGCGCTGATGGTGCAATAGATTGGGCTTCTTTAGGTGTAACTAAGGAAAGTATGGCGAAACCAACAATAACAGGTCAAGGTGCTGGAGTTGTTGGGGGCATGGCAAATGTTACAAAAGAACAACTAGCTGGTTCAGGTCTTAGCTTAACCGAATATATGAATCAAATGAACGCTACAGGAACTCGACCTGGAGAAGGTGGAGACGGTGAAGGGCTTCCAGGAGGCGAAGGCTTTTTAGAAGGATTAAAAAATGTATTTACAGGGGAAGGAAGTGAAGATGGTTTTGTAGGAAGACTTGGTACTTTCTTCCAAGGACAAGCCGAAGGGGAGGGTTTTATAGGAAAAATGTCAACTTTCTTTACTGAAGCAGCAAACCATAAAGATGGATTTGTAGGTAAGCTAAAAGATACCTTTAAAGAAAAACTGCTTGGACCTGATGGCTTTCTACAAGGATTAGGGTCTACTTTTAAAGAGAAAGGCAAGAATCTTTTAGATGGATTAGGCGGCTTTTTAGGTAAAATGAAAGATGGTTTAGGAGGATTTTTAAGTGAGATGGGAGGAGCTCTTAAAGGTCTTTTTAGTGGCGGTGGCGGTGGCGGTGGCCTCGGAGGCTTACTAAGCACTGTAGCCGGAGCGTTTGGATTTGGGGGTGGAGGTGTAGGCGCTAGATACGGCGGTATCATGAAAGAGTATGCTACTGGAGGAATCGCAAGAGGTAGAAATGCTGGATATCCTGCTATGCTTCATGGAACAGAGGCTGTAGTTCCTTTACCTAACGGAAATAAAATTCCTGTAGAAATGCAAGGTGGTGGAGGAAATAATATTACAAATAATATTACAGTAAATGTAAGCAAAGAAGGTGCCTCTCAAGAAACTACTTCCTCTATGGGAGAAAGCTCAAAAGACGATGCAAAACTAGCAAATGCACTATCTTTAGCGGTACAAGAAGAACTTGTAAAACAACAAAGACCTGGCGGATTATTAAGCCAGTATGGAGCAGGCTAATGTCATTAATTGGATTTACAACCACACTAGGACACGACTTCACTCCAGATAAAAGCCTTACAATTAGTAATACACCTACTATAATTACGGCAAAATTTGGAGATGGCTATGAGCAGAGAGCTAGAAAAGGTATTAATAGTTTACAAGTTTCTTATGCAGTTACTTTTTCAAATAGAACTCTATCAGAGGCTCAAGAATTATCAAGGTTTTTTGAAGAGGTACTGGGAGTAACTTCTTTTGATTTTAGTTTACCTAAAACAAGTCTTAACACATACAATGTAGTAAGCGTAGTATGTGACGACTACTCTAGAACTATGGACTATAATAACTACCATACAATAACGGCAACATTTAGAAGAGTATATAATTAATGCCAACTAGAATAAATAGAACTCAAGAAATAGATAATTCTTTGCAGAAACAAGAGCTAGAGGCTCTTGTAAATCTTTTTGCAATTTATTTACCAAACCCCTCTTCTGTGGGTAGCTGGCTTGCTGAGCCAACATACACCTTAACTGCGGTTGATGTCTCACAATCACATCTTGCATATTCCGTGCCTAATGCGAACTTCTCTGATCCCACAAAAAAACCCTTTAATTTTATAATAAAAGGTAAAAAATATCAGTTTGATCCAATACCTATTGAAATAGATGGTATAGAGTATACTTCTGAAAGTGCTATGCCGCACCCAATGGTAACAATAGGTAATATAAACTTACCTGGGTGGAAGCCAGAATCTTTATTAGGAGCTAAATTTCAGTATATACAAACTTTTCAAAAATATGTTAATACTGATACTTCTTTGCCAGTACAAACTTTTATTATAGACTCAATAAAAGAAGAAACTTTTTCATATATTCAATATGAACTAGTTGCTCCCTATGATTTGCAAGACGTAAAGTTACCTAGAAGAAGAATAGTAGGGGGACAGTGCCCTTGGATATATAAAGGAGCCTCAGAAAAATCTGGAAGACATAATTTTATAGCTACAGATGCTATTAGAGGGGGCTGCAACTGGCCTGATGATAATATTTATGTAACAGGAGGCCAGGGGAGGGCTTCTTTACTATTTATGAATTCAAACGATGAATATGTAGTTGATGCAAGATTAATACCTTTAGCTACTAGAAATTACGCAGAAAAACCGGCAGACCAAGGTATTACTGCCGGACAATATTTTTATACTATTTCTTCGTCTTACAAGTTAGACAGTCAAGGACTAAAAGACCCTAATTTAAGCATAGTATACCAATACTGGCAGGCTATGAAAACTGTTACTTTTGATCAACCAGTAGACGAACCTTCTGCAGATAGCCCTTTCTGGAGACAAGTAAGAGTATATAAACCTTACAATTATACTAATACTTATTGTGCATATTCTGACTCTCGTTTTAATGATTACGTTAGTCTTTCGCAGGGAGGTACTACAGTAAATAATGCAGGATTAGCCAGTCTTGTAGAAGGTTATGAATTTGTAGAGCCAGAACCCATTAATGAGATAATACCATTAGATAGTTTTTCGGAAGTATTAGACAACGCAGGAGGAAAAGCTTTAAGGTTAGCTATAGACCCTGGTACATCTTTGGAGATATTAGCTAATTACATAGCCGATGTAGAATATTCAACAGATGATATGGGAGCTTATATAAATACTAGAACTAACACAGCTGTGGGCTCTTTTGCAGCTCAACCTGGTACTGACCAAACTTGGTTAAATTTAGTCGCCCCTATTTATAATTCAGGACTTTTATATAGTAAACAAAATATTCAAGGTTGGGGAATGGCACCAGGACAAGTTGTTCTTGTAGATGAGACAAACTTAAATCCTGCATATAATTCTATTAAAGCAGGAACTGATTATTCTTTATGGATAGGTCTTGGAGCCAATACAGTTGAAGAAACTAATGGATTAAGTGGGTTTTTAAGTCCAGAAGGAGAGTTTTTGTCTTTGTGGATGCATACAAAAAATGAAAATACACAAACTCAAAAACAAATTTATCAAGTAAAGAACAAAACTCTTGACCCAAATAAACTATCTAGACTTCAGCACGGACCCTTTCCTCCTAGAGATACTAGGAGCTTTAATTATGAAAACTGGAATGCTGGAGATCAGTGTAGTAAAACTTTAGATGCGTGCGTTCTTAGATTTCAATCAGCAGCTTTAGCGGTGGAAGAAGACGAGTCAGTTAATACTAATTTTGATTGGAATATGACACCTAGATACTCTGATGATGCATCAGGAATTAGAAATATATATTATATGGCAACTCTTACGCCAAGCTACGACTTTAGCCGAGGGGCCGAAGGGCAGAGCGGAGTCGACCTCCTAGGAAGGAGTCCTGTAGTAAGATATCTTAGATGTGACGATGATGTTTTATATAATAGCTTACCTGATGAAGGTTTTGTAAATGTCGAGATGTACATAGATGGACAATATAGAACTAATTATCCTTACTATAAGCATAATAAAACAGGGCAAGATAATTATTTAGATGATGGAAATGATGTAAGTTTTTCTGGTAGTAAGACAGGAAGCGAGTATACAGGAGCAATGGGCCATAAATTAAGCCCTAGATTAAATCTTCCAGACATGGCCGATAAGGGTTTTGGAGATTATTACTATATTAAACTAGCTCCTCAAGAAGACTCAACTTCTCCGGGTACTTTTACTCCTGGTTGGGCAACTTTTACTGAAGGGGCGGAAGTTACTACGGCATCAGGAAGAGAGGTGTTATTTCACCCTGACCGAAGTATAAGGAGTGGTGGCAACCGAAAGTTAGGCATTGGCGTTGACGGCTCTTCATATAATTTTACGTTTAAATGGTCTGGGTCTGAAAACCCGGCACAGGGGGGCACTCCTTCACAGCCTCACGGTCTAATAATGGCTGATATAGACGTACTTGGCGTTGAAAATGAAGGGGCAGTAAATGGTTTATTTCTAATTAGTATGGCGGGCCTAGAAGCAGAAACTGCTCCTTTTGAAATCGATCGATTTGATAATATGACAGAGGGCGGTATGGGAATGAGCCCTCGAGGCTATCTTGGCGACATAGGAGTGCCTGATGTGACTATAACAGCCAGTGGCAGTGGCGAAGGCGTTGGCACCTTTCTAACAGGTACAAAAAATAATGCAGTGGCACATGGGGGCGCATCTTCGGGGTGGACTGTGGGCTCTAGGTCTTGGACTCAACCTGTATTAAGAGATAAAGACGATAATGCTATAGCAAACGGAACTATAGACCCAAGTACAGGACAAACATATAAATTTAGATTTTCTAATTTTACTAATTTAGGTAATACTCCGTTAAGCCCAGTTTTACAATCACAAATTGCTCTACCTTTTGGAGGTTTTCCAGGCTCAAGGAGGTTCAAGTAATGGATAATGAAATACTAAAATATTGTTTTGAAAAATACCCTGAAGAAGCTTGTGGAGTAGTATTGAATCAAAAAGGTACTTTAAAATGGATTCCTTGCGAAAATGTAGCAGAGGATAAAGAAAATAGTTTTAAAATTTCTGCAGTAGACTATGCATCTCTTTCTTTACAAGGAGATATTTATGCCATAGTACACAGTCATCCAGATGAAAGTTGCGAGCCTAGTGAAAAAGACAAAAAAGCGAGCGAACATTTAAAAGTTCCATATCATATATACTCTATACCAAGCGGAGAAAAACATGTATATACTCCTAGTGTTTCTATAGAGCCTTACATAGCAAGAGTTTATGACTTTGGTGTAACAGATTGTTGGACTTTAGTAAGAGATTACTATTTACAAGAGTTTAAGTATACACTACCTATGATAGAATTTGATGAAGAATTCTATGATAAAGGAATAGACTATTTTGGAAATAATATGGAAGCATGGGGAGGCTTTGAAGTAGATACTCCTCAAATTGGAGATGTAGTTCTATTTAAAATAATGAATGATATAGAAAACCATTGTGGGGTTTATATAGGGGAAGGAAAGTATATTCATCACATGAGAGACAGGCTCTCTTGTACAGATAGTATTTACTCTGGCTGGGGTAAATATATTACGAGGTATATAAGATGCAAAAAGTTGTTCTCGTAGGAGACTTAGCACAGTTTGGAGAAGTTTGGCATACTGAATGTAAAGACATTGCAAGTATATTTAAACTCATCTCCTGTCAGACTCCTGGATTTCGTAAATATCTTATAGATGCTGATGAAGCAGGTTTAGATGTAGAAATAGTAAAAGGGGGAGAACTTTTAGTTGACCCAAGAGAGATTCTCATGCAGATAGGGTCTGAGGATATTGTAATAACCTTGTGTCCTTCAGGAGGTAAAAGTAAATTTTTGCGCATCGTATTTGCTGTAGCTTTGTACTTTACTCCTTTAGGTCCTTTTACTGCAATCGCTCAAGGTATCGCAATTAATTTGGGTCTAAGTGTAATATCAGAAATGCTAGCTCCCGGCCCTGAGACTCAACAACAAAGAAATCAAATTGATGGAGAAGAAGTAGGAGACAGACTATTTAATGGACCAGTAAATGTAAGTAAAAATGGAACAGTAATACCTTTATTGTATGGAGAACTTATAGTAGGGGGCGCTGCAATAAGTGCAGAATTTTTCCAAGTGAGGGACAACGCTGCAGAAAATACATTTATAGATTCATCTATTCAAGATTCAACAGTAAGGTTATATGGAAACTAATAATGGCTAAAATTTCAAATCAAACAGGAAGGATATTAGATGCTATTTCAGCAGGGCCAATTGAAGGTCTTGTAAACGGGAACGCTAGTGTGTTTTTGGATGACTCCTCAGTTGCAAGAAAAACACTAGTAGATGATGCAGGTATAGATGTACCCACAAATACATTAAATATGACTGCTAATTTTGTACAAGGAAGTAGTATAGTAACTGTTCCAAAAACTGCAGAATTACAGGCTTTGATAGGTAATCTTAGTGCTAACTTTCCTAGATTTTTATGGTTAGAGGGGGCAGGAAGACAAGCAGCTCTTTCAAACTATTCAGGAGTGGGAAGTACTAATACCACAGCATTCTCTAGGTTCGGTTCATTTGCAAACGCAAGCAAAAGTACTGGTGGACTAGGGGGTAAAGCTCTACAAACATATCCTTTTGTTCGTAATGAGATAGATGATGATAATTTTGGTACTTTATTTAATGACCCTGCATATAGAATCCATGCACGAGAAATTGTGGATTTAAAAAGCTTTTATGAGGATGGTACGATTACAACCCAAAGTACTACTTCTGATATTAAACAAACTTTTACAGTAAATATGGTAGCAAATCCAACTTTAGTCAGTGCGCGCAATTCCCCGACCTTCTCCAGGTCAGGGCTAAATCTTGTTACTGCTAATGTAGAAAGAAAACATTACTTTAAAGATATATCTACTTATAGTTATGGGGATCATCCTGATGGCGGAGATACTTTTACTACCGCTGGAGTAGATGATATATCAGACGAAGTTCTTTTAAAAAGGATAGACCTCAGTACTATTACACCATCAGATACTGTTTCTGGCCATATTGGTATTTTGGGTAATGAGGGGTTTCACCCTAGAGGTAGTCGATGGTTAGCAAATGGAAATGAGGAGACAGATTTTATACTTTTTGACGGAGTATATAAAATTGTAGATATTAGCCCTGCTGCAGATAATAATTTTATAGAAATACAAATTGATACTAGTACATCAGATTCCAGTACTACTAATATGTTAACTCCTAGACCTCCTGCTAGAACAAGAGATAATGTTAGGGCTCATGTTTTTACTGTCGGAGGCGCGGGTGTGGACTCTGGAGGAACTTTACGTGGTGACGTTCAATTTAAGACAGGAGAAAGAGAGCAATTAGAGCTCTCTGCTGTAGAAGGTGGCACAGCTCCTCCAAGAACAAATGTAATTATAAATCCAAATACTACACTTCTTTTATCTAGTTCTTTTACTAATGGAACATCTGTACCTACAATTTATACGGCTTCTGGCTCTTCCTCAGCTTCTTTAGGGCTGTCTGCTTTACAGACTAAACAAATAGATGCAATACGATTAAATCTGCTTTTTCCAAATGGGTTATTTGCTATAGAAAGGGATGGAGACTACATTGATGGAAAATTTGACGCAGTAATTAGATTTAGGCATAGAAATAGCACCTCAGAAGAATTCAAAGAAGTATTAGTAAGAGGAACAGAAAAATCTGGAAGTTGGTGGGAAAGCGGAACTAGTGATTCCGAATTTTCTCAAGATATAGCAGCGGGGGTAGGAGTGAGGATATTTGAAAATAAAAAATCTGTTTTTTCCAAAGAGCTCCTTATTGATGTCTCCGTATTCCACCCCTTTATAGATTTTGAACTAGAAATAGAAAGGCAAACACCAGATAACTTTGATGATTATATGGCAGGAGGTAGAATATTTGATACAGTAGATAACGATAATGAAGTTAAAAGTTTTTCCGGAACTGCAGTAGTTCAATATGTTCAAGCTTTATTTTATGATAAGTTTACTTACCCACTTACAGCGTATGCAGCAGTAACTTTTTCAGGTGCAGATTTTGACAAAATACCTACTCGAGGTTATCATTGTAGAGGTTTAAAAGTAGCTGTACCCAGTAATTATATAACTAGAGAGGAAGATGCTTTAGTTTCAGGAGACAAAGGAATCGCTCGATATTCGAGAACTGTATCGGGGTACAACAAAATACTAGTTAATCAGGATATTGATAATCAAACAATATTGACAAATACTTTAACTTTTACATTAGATGCAGGAGAACTAAATATAAATAGGCCAGATGGATCTTATGATGTAGGGTACTGGAAAGATAAACAATATGGTGGTTCAACTCAGCATGCTGCTAATATATCCCCTAATGTAGATGACTTGATTATAAGTTTTTACAACTCTGATCCAGATAAAGATGGAAGTCTTTCTCATGCTTCTAACGTACGAGTAAGATTTAATCCCGACTATAAACTGCATGGAACTAATTTTCAATTATATCAACAGTTGGATAGTTTTACTGTTACTGATATAGTATCTCAACAAGTTCTTACTTATGACACTGACTATTCATTTTTTGATAATATTATGGATGGTAGTACTCCCGGAGTTCAAATATCTCAAACTAATTATGATGCAGCACTTCCTGGTATTACTGCCGGCAAAAGCTATACTGTAGTTATGAACTTTAAAAGTAATGTAGTTAGACCGAATAATTATGAACTATGGGATGGTAGCTTTAGAGGTCCTGTATATTGTAATAACCCCGCTTGGATATATTTAGATATATTGAATCAACCAGATTATGGACTAGGTGACTTTTTAAAATTAGAAGATGTAGATATATACGAACTATATGAAATAGCAAGACATTGTGATGAGTTAGTACCGGATGGAAAAGGGGGCTTAGAGCCTAGATTTACGTGTAATGTTTATTTAAATAAACCTACTGAAGCTTATCAGCTTTTAAAAGATTTGGCGTCAACATTTAGAGG
>Ga0209336_10000345_pt1 | contig 23947 bp, 39 predicted proteins | sample LinPmetageLP32_FD_184042 | JGI IMG/M metagenome (GOLD analysis project Ga0209336, IMG submission 184042) | Marine viral communities from the Pacific Ocean - LP-32 (SPAdes) (version 2) | ecosystem: Environmental > Aquatic > Marine > Oceanic | place: Pacific Ocean | collected 2009-08-23
AAATGAATCCAATGATTTTTCATAGTAGTGTGACCATGAGCGATCTGATTGAGTCCAATCACCAGTTAAGGCAAATACAGTATCACCTCTTCGTTCTTCAACAGGAATAGGATATAATGTTTTTCGCTTTCTATATTCATCTATCCCAGCACTAGAATTAAAATCTATACCAGTAGAGTTTGTATTGTTGTATTTAGCATTAGGTCTATAATCACCATAAGCTATTGGATAATAATTATTTTTAGCAGTTTTAACAGTAGGTATCTCAACGCCATCCCAAACTCTTTTGGCTTCTATATCTAAATTTATTAAATCAATGTTATGTGATATGCTTTTCAGCTTTCCAGTATAGATAAGAAGGCAATCGCTTAATGAGGATGCATCATTAGGCTGTATATATATCTTTACAATTCTATTAATGTACTTTCTTGTACCACCATATAATTCAGCAGAAAAATCATCAGATAAATATTTAAAGTTTGCAACCGATAGAGATACATTTGATGTACTACTCTTTGAATTTATTAGATCAATCTTTTCTCTGATGCTTGGTTTATTCGTTATTGATCCATAATAGTCTTGTGAAACATTAGTATCGTAAAAAGATAAGCCTGTAAAAGCACTTTCATCATCATAATGTAACTGGAATAACCAATTCTGTTTAATAGAATGATTATTGAATGATGCTGGTAATGTTAAAGCCATTAAGCTAGACCTCGATTAACTGTTCTATCTATCTCTGGGATTAGCGTATCTCTTACAAATTCCTCATTCCCAATCATGTTACCTTGAATATTAACAGTAACTCCACCCATATTATTTAATAAACCTTGTTGCTGACTAGCATTAAGAATAACCTCTCCCGGAGTTAGCATCGCTGGAACAGAATCTCCTGTGCTTGGATTTCCTTGTACAACACCACCATCTGCAAAAGCAGCTAAACCTCTATCTATAAGACCAGAAACTGCTGCACCACCACCAGCAGCTAAAATAAGATTGGCTGGAAATGGAACAGTTTTTAAAACACTTGAAATATAACCAGCTACAGCTTCCATTGCTTCAGCTCTAACTACTGATTTCATAGCTTGTTTTGCTGTCTGACCAGATAAAGCAGCATTTTTTAAATCTTGTTGCATCATTTTATTTTTTGTACCAATAATTTCATTATAAGACACATTACTATTATCAGCTACTTTTTGAATTACTTGTCCAAAATCAATTTCACCATCTTGGCTCGATCTAGTTATCTCTAATGCAACTTGTTTCTTGAAAATTAAATCATCATATGCTTTTATTTGTTTATCAATAGCTTCAAGGGCTGTTTGACCTTGTTCCTCTGTTAATCCAATAGTGAACTCATCAATACCCTGTAGGCTATTAAATAAATCATCAACAGATATAACTTGTTCTTTTATAGCTTCAGTTTCATCTAACCTTAACCCTCTAGCAGATTCCAATAATAAATTTAATTCATCTTGCCTTGTTAAAACTGTTGGATTTATTAATTCTGTTAATTGCTCTGTAGTCATTTGAAAGTTTGTAGCTAGAGACTTTACTAAAGGCGATAATTTTTCTCCAATAGCTTCAGCTAAATCACCAGATGAATTTTTAGCCTGTTGCAAAGCTCCAGCCATTGTTTGAGCCTGTGCAGTAGCTTGTCCACCAAATAATCTTGCAACATTTCCAGTTAAGGATTCGAGTCTTTCTGTTGATCCTACTGCCCCAGTAACTTCAATTCCATACCTAGACATAGCATTAGTTGATGATCCTAATGTTTTAGCTACTAGATCACCAGCACTTTTTAAATCCATTCCCATAGCAACAGCAATATCCAATGTGGCTTCTGTTGCCTTTTTAATTGCTTCTTCATTATCTTCAAAAGCAGCGATACTAGCCTGTACCTCAATAATAGCCTCATCACCAAAAGTTGTTACTTTTTGGAGAGCAGATGCTTGATTTAATAATGCTTGAGATGTTTTTCCTAATGCTGTCTCTAGCTTTTTTTCTGCCTGTTCTTGTATTCCAGCAAGTTCAATAGTAGAACTAAAAGCATTAATTAAACCTCTAGCACCAAAATAAGCAGCCGATGCTATTCCAACTGCTCTACCCATTTTTGCAATAGAGCCATTTAATCCACCCAGATTATCTTTTGCTTTTTTAGCACCTTTGGTTCTTATGTCTATATTAACTTTTTGATCTGCCATTCTTATCTGCCTTATGCTTTGTGGCTATTGCCATCTCATTCTTAATAATATTGAACTGTGAAAGTTTATGTGCATCAGTATCATCTAATGTTTTACCAAGTGGAATATTGTATTCTGTAACATAAAAATATTCATTTATTATATTAAAGTGTGCATCAGTAACAACATAATTAGGATTGGCAAATAAGGGTAGTAGATAATATAGTTGCTGACCAATACTATATTTATCAGAATCCTCAACTGTTGCAATTTCTTCCCAAATATCATTTATTGTATTAAACTCTCTAGTCTTTCTTGAGATAGGGGATTGAGCTGTATATGGGAGCGTATATTGGCTGTGTGGCTTCGTCTGATACACCCAATGCCAAACAGCATAACTCAATCCCCTTCTATTTTTTTTGATTGATCTGAAAGCTCAAGATAGTCCATCATCGCTTGAGTAAGTATTTTTAATTGTATCTCATACTCATACTTCTTTAACGATGTATCTGGACTTGTGAAGGCTATTTCTGCGACTCTACCAAGCAAGGAATTGAAGTCCCTTTGCTTAACATTATCAGTTCCATTTTTATAAACATCAGCAAACTCGCCTTGTATCTCTAACTTCTCACGATAACTGATATTCTTTACTTGAACCTCAAGATCATCAACTACTACTTTCATTACGCTCCCCTTTATTTAACAGGCTATTTCAAATAAATCAGCCGATCCAGAACCTATTGCCTTAACTGATACATCTAGCATCATGGAAGAACCTTCGTTAAAAGATACTTCTGTTATGATTGATTTTGGAAACTTAAATCCAAAATATTCATTTGCTAATGATGCTTGATGATTCATTAATGTAGCTCCAGTTGTAGCTCCAGCTGCTTGTGTTGTATTAAACCTTTCAAACATATCTAAAAAGTTATTATCATACAAAACACTAAAAGATGCTGTTGCAGATATTTCACCAGATCGTATTGCTTGTTCATATCCTGTTGATGCTATACCAGAGAAAGTAAGTGGATTATCAACAGTTAATGAAAATGAACTGATTACACCATTTGCAACTCCAGCTATAATACGATCATCAGCATCCCAACCAGACATGAAATAATCATTAGCTGTTATTGCTGTATCTACTGCTACATCTGTTGCTGTTAATTCACCAGAGGCTACTTTAGTTCCAGATTGAAATGTTGCAGAAAATTTAACTCTACCACCTTCAGTTCCAGCATCACCACTTAATGTAAGATTTGTAATAAAGCAATCTTTAAAAACAAGATCACTATTACTTGCTGCCGATTTCATTATAACTGATAAAGCCTTACTACCAGAAGTATCACCTCCAGCTTTAAACGATGAAGTTGCAACATTAGTTGCGATTGCATAAGGTACTGAACCATCTAATGTAAGATGAGATAACATCAAATCGAGAGCTGCTGTTGTAGCTGTGCCACTTACAGAAATCTCCTTAACTGATGCTATAGTATCTTGAAAGAAGTTTGATTCAAGTAATACTCTTGATCCACTTCTTACGTCTAATGTTTGATTAATTCCTAATGTTGGTGATCCGATACTATCAACATCTAAAGCTATATAAGCATTTACACCAGATTGAGATTGATCAGCACCATTTATAGTACCATATGCATCTTGTGCAGCTATTAGAAATTGAAAGAGTTTAGGATCATACGCTGTTCCAGAAATAGCCATCTATTTACTCTCCGATTTTTTGATTTGTTTCACTAATTCCCTTGCATCTGGATGAATTTTATCAACCTCAACAACTTTACCAGAATTAATTTCTTTAATTAAATTTTCATCATAGCCAGATTTACAAAAACACATTCCAGATTTCTCTGGTAACTGGCAATCTTTTTTTATTTTTATTTTCATACAGCCTCTAAACTAATTAATGTTAATACAACTATGGCTCTCATTTTTGGCTCTTCCTCGTCTTTTTCGTAAGTAATTGAAGTTACCCTAGCCCCATAATAATCTGTACCATCTAGCACATTTTGATCTGGTGCAAATAATCTTTTTAAATGCTCTGCAATATTAGATACTTGCTTGAAATGTTTAGCATTTATCAATCCACCACTATTTAATTCATAAGTAAGATTAATTGTATATTCTCTTTCTTGCCCAGATGAAAACATATTTAACAAAGTATCTTCTGCGACTTCGATAAGAATAGAACCAGAGCCTCTATGCTGATCCATATAAACAGGAACAGCTAACTCTCCACCAATCGTCTTTCTTAAATTCTTTATAATCTTATCGTAAATTACATTTGTATAATCAATAGGCATTATAGTCTCCCAACAAATCCATATTTAATTGGTTGTACTCTGGTAGATACTTCTGGATTGCACTCTAGTTCCCATTGATCTGATGTAGTGTAAACACCTTCAGAGAATAAAACTTCCATTCCATTACTAGCAACATCCCAGTTTCCAGTAAGAGTTTCACCATCAACATCTTTTACTCTTTTTAATCCACTATCATCGCCACTATATACATCATAGGTTATTGAGGATGCACTTCCATAGGTTAGTGTACCACCATTAGTAATAATAATCTTTAAGCGATCCCAAGAATATGGTCTACCTTTAACATCCAGAATCCTTCCAGTGGTATTAGCATTTAAACTTATTTCTCTAACAATTCCAACTTGTTTCTGTGATGTTTCATCTTGCTCTAAAACATACTCACCTCTTCTAACCTTATCTAAATCGCCAGTACCTTCATCATTAGTTACTCTAGCTTTTAGTTCATTAGCCTTTGCTAGATCATAAGGTGCGATAAGATAATAACAGGCTAAAGCTGCTGTATTAATTACAATAATTTCTGGAAAGGCATTTGCCATCGCTGAATCTTTTTGCTTGTAAATAGGAACGCCAACCATTGACCTTACCATATCACTCGCTCTTTTTATTGCATTGGATATATGTGTACTGAAATCACTACCACTTTCGACAATAGAACTATTTAATGTAGCATGTGATCCACCTTGCTGATATAGTTCTAGGAGATCAGTTGCAGCAGTATATCTATACTCATTATTAGCATTAGGTGCATCAGATACCAATGTCATCTCTTCACCATCTAGAAATAGCTGATCTATTGTTCCAGAATCATATAGATTAAATAGATGAGATGTTGCAGAGGCTACCCAGTTTGATGATAATATTCTTTTAGAATCATACTGATCTATCTCTGGTACAATAAACCTTAAATCATCTGCTTCACAATATTGAAATTCACTCATGCTTCATATCCCTCAAATTCTATAATCTCTAATTGACTACAATTCTTTAACAATGCTAATATTTCTGCCACTTCGCCCATAGTTCTACCAGACATATCAACAAGATCAATAATGTTTATATCTCTAGCCTGTTGAATAGCTTTATTTATAGAGATAAAATCATTTGATGCATCTACTTCATTCTCTAAAGCTTTATGAAATTTATTTTTCATTTTCTCTTCCTTGGTTTATATGGACATTTTTTCATCTGGTCGATTCTATTATCACCTTTAGCTATACCACAATAAAGAACATTATCTGATGTGCCACAAAAAGCACATGGATTTTCTTTTATAGGGCAAGGCAAGAACATTAATCAATCAACTCAAAGTGAACAAGATCATCGAAGTTATTATCTTTGGTAGTTCTTTGACCTTCATATAGACTTGAAGAACTCCAATCTCCACCCCATCTAACATTGATACCCATTTGGGAAGCAATCCCTAAAACAAATCCACCTAGCATATGAAAATCATCTCTAGCATCCCAATCAATAGGATATGGCGATATATCAACTGCCAATCCTTGGACATGCTTTCCAAATTTTGTTTTAGATTTGCCCTCTTTAACTAGCTGGTCTTGCCTTTCTTGGCTTCTTAAACCTTCAATAATTGTAATATCAAAGTATTTAACCACTTCGTTTAAGACTTCAACCAACCGAGGATCAACACCCTCTAATCTTTTTAATGATCTTTTACCAAACTTTGGCATTATTTCTTTTTCCTAGTTCTTGTTATTACTTTTCTCTTTCTTGGTCTGCCTCTTTTAGAGCCATATGTATTTTTGCCTTTTGGCATACTACCTCCTTACCATTTTACTTTATTTGCCCAGTAAGCTCCAGACATCTTGCCTTTTGCTATGTTTTTAGCGTGTCTAGCTTTGAATGATCTTCTCTTTGCTTTCATGGTTACACTATCAGACTTTTTAGGCTTACCAGAAGTTGCTGCACCTTGTTGTCCAAATCTTATTAGCTTTGTTTTAGTTCCTTCTTTAGCCAATACAACATGGCTTTTTGTACGATGCTTTGGTGTTCTTTTTGGCTTGTTATAGCCTTTAAGTCCATACCTTATTAATCGTGCATCTTTAGCCACTACAAACCAGATACAAATACTTTTATTTTAGCTACTATCTTATCATCTTCTTTAGAAGGTGTTACCTTTGCGATAAGCTCTAATACTTTAATAATAAAGCCTTTTACGCCATACTTTTTTACTTGTCCTTTAATGTATCTTTTAATCATTACTTATCCTTCTTCACTATTTTAGTTAATCCTTGAAATACAACATCTAGCAAAATATCATCCTTATCACTTGGAGACATCTTCACAATCTTTTCTAATACCATAAATCCCAATAAAACCCATTCCCAATTCAGAGTTAGCCATTCCATTATATAAACCTCATTAGTATGTTTACCATTATTGGAAAAGTAACCAAAGCAACTCCACCCCATACCTGAACTTTTGCGATGTCTGTTTCATGTCGATCTACTTTACCATTAAGTTTTTCTAGATGTTTCTCTATCCTGTTTAAGCTAGAATAGATATTCCTTAATCTTTCATCATGTCTTATTAGATGTGTTTTTAAATCGCCATTATCCATCATCTACCACCATTTCCATTCATCCTAGACATAATACCATCCATCCTTGATAGTTGTTTTTCTAGATCAGATATAGCTTCCATAGTCTGCTCATATCTTCTATCTCTTACAGCATCAGATTCGTTCCATCTACTAATTAATTTCAATAAAATTGATTCACTATTGGCTATATTTTCGCTTTGTCCCTTGTTCTCTACTTCTAAATTTTTCAAAGACTCTTGCTGCTTTTCTGATTTTTTAGAGAGGCTCATAACAAGATAAACAAGTAATGCTCCACACACACCTATCATCCCAGCTTCTCCATATATTGCCATCATATCCATTTATTTCTTTTTCCTCTTTTTACCCCAGCTTAAAGGATTAATATTAAACTCTTTTTCATAGAATGATATTTTTTCTTCTAGTTCTTTTCTTTTCAACTGCTCTTCATGTATATGCTTATCAAGTAGACTTCCAATCTGTAAAGTAGCTTCATCCAGTTTTCTTTCAACATCTTCAAGCCTGTCCAGTAATTGGTATCCACTCCAACCCAATGCACCAGCAAAGACACAAAGCCTTGCGAAATAGCCCAGATTGAGACTAATAACAGCATTATCATCCACGATATTACTTGAAATGCTACGAGCAGTCTTGATTCCACTCATCGCCTCTTTACTATTTCCCACCTACTATGAGTAAAACACCACATATCCTTATTGAATCGCACATGATCTGAAAAAAAATGTGAGGTAGAATCTTGATCTACCACCTCAACAAATGTATACATAGAATCTTCTGCACTTAATTCAAAACTACCAACCGACCAACCACTTGTACAGCTACTTAACATAAGTATACTGAACAGGGATATTATAACTTGTACTAACAACTTTAAAATCTCCATTTTTTAATTTATTAATAGTTTTATTCACCAACTTCCCATGCTGATGAATCTTCAATGTACGCTTTAACTTCTTCATTTGTATATGCTGTTACTCCACTTGCCAATGCATTTAATTCTGCTAATGTCCAATCACCTTTTATCACAAATTCTGAATCATCTGCACTAATTCTTTGAGCAAAGTAGTGAGGATGTCTTGCAATTAAATCGGATACTTTTGCCTCGTGATCTGTGGTAACATCAACAACATCTTCCATGTAAGTATAAGACTCACTTACTGTTGGATGTCCATTCTCTAAAATATGCTCTCCTATGGCGTGAATTAAGTCTGCCTTTGTTCCACTTCCACTTATAGAATGTGTGGTCATAAAGGATTCAATATCAGCCTTTAAATCATCTTCTGTTGGTAGTTCTACTTGTACATCACGAGTACCAGTTTTTTCTACTTCTTTGTAGGTGAATGTCTGCCAATCATAACGATCTGTAATGCGTAAATCTAAACCTTGTGATGTATTTGGTATAACTAAATAATGTGTGTATTGCCCTTTCATATTAATCCTTAATTAGAGTGTGCTGATTTTCCATTGTTGTAATTTTTTAAGATTTCTGCATTAGATAAAACTTTATCATATATTCTTATTTCGTCCAACGATCCTTTTAAATAAGAACTACCATTAATTGTACCAATTTGTAAATTATTGGCAGTAGTATTAAGAGATGTATATGTACCACTTGAAGAAGGTGCATTAGATTGCTCTGCCGAATCCCAAAAGATATTAATATTATCACGGTTACCAGAGCCATCATAAGTAACACATAGGTGATGCCATCCAGCAGAAGTAACGGAAGAGACTTCTTGCTTTATAAAACCACCTCCACTCCCTTTTAAAAACACCTCTATTCGACCACTACTTAACAGCCTTATATAAAAGCATTCTCCAGAGTTGCCTATAACTCCATTCAATGCAGTTAGGTCATTTATTTTAACCCAAACCTCAACAGAGAAAGGTACGTTTTGACCACCCTTAAAAGGATACGCTTCTGATTTCCCAACATCTATATATTCTGCACCTTTTAATCTGATACCACTTGATATTGAGTCTGTATCTGTTAGGTAATATCCTTGTGAGTCTCTGCCTTCATTTAGTCTTTCTGGAACTATGATTGATGCTGGTGATCCAGATACTGTACCATTGTTAGAGTTTGTACTTCTATCTAACCAAGTAGTAACACCATCATTTCTCCAGTATCCAACTAAATCATCTGCACTTGCATAATTACCACTATCAGTTGTTGGTAGTAAAGGTAATCCAGAATTGTACAAGGCTGTGACTTCATTGGCTGTTAAAGCTGAACCCCAGATAGCTAAATCATTTAATAATCCATCAAAAGTTGTAACGCCATCATTTCGATTTCCTAAAATTAAATTAGAAGTTGCATCAGAAACATAAGTACCAGAAGGTGAAATTGTTTCAGTTAAACTAACAGCAGAACCATTAAGATATATAATTGGATCAGTTGTTGGATTATCGCTATCATATGTTACTAATATATGAGTCCAATTATTTAAAGATACACTTCTTGGTGTTTCCCATCTTGCTGCTCCACCAGATAAGGTTACAGCAAACTGAACTTTTACACTTCCAGAGCTTTCACTAATAACTTGGAAAGTATATTTACCTTTATCAAAAGCCTGTCCAGCATTATTTTGTCCATCACTTTTTGGATTAATCCAAGCAGAGAGAGTACCACCACCTGTAAATATATTATTTAAAGCAGAAGGTGTTCCAACTGTAACTTTATCATCAGCACCATCAAACACCATAGGATTATTACTTCTGACTAATGGATGTTGAAAGGCATACTCTTGTCCAGTTGCCCAAGTGATTCCACTTCCTGTACCATGATTCTGGTTACCAGAGCCATCTAATATTGCAGTTCCAGAACCTTCTTGCATTGGCATATCCAACTTTAATGCTGATGAAGCTATACCAGTAGGTAAAGTTAATTCTGGCTTTGTGTATAATTCTCTTACTTGATCTTGAGTTAAGACTGTGTTAAAGATTTGTACATTGTTTATTTTACCATCACCATATGTAGTATTAGCTCTTCCTATATAAGCATCTGCTCCTTTATCTTTCATAGCACCATAAGTTCCAGCACCAGCAAGTGTTAAAGATTGAGCCGATCCATTTATATATAACGCTATCCCTTGATTTGCACTTGTTCCACCTCTTCCATCATATGTAACTACACAATGAGTCCATTTGCCTTGAAATGAAGTTAAAGCGTCTGTTCTTGCTGATTCATAAGTAGAATTAGAATCATCATAGATTTCTAATCTTAATTGATCTGAACCATTAAACATCCAAGAATATTCAGCAGTTGAGTTATAAACACCTTTAGCAATAATTGGAAAATCTGAAAGATCATCAGCATTAACCCAAGCTGAAAAAGTAAATGGAAAATCATTCGTATCATCACCAAAAGATAAATCAGCATCATCACCTAAATTTATATAATCATTAACACCATCAAAGCTAACTGCATTACCACCATAGATTTCTCCATAGTTTACTACTGTATCAGATGCTTTATCTTGGATTCTTGGTAAGAAAGGAGAACTGGCAGAATAGGCATCTGTTAAAAAGGTTGCACCATTGTTTGTACCATTATTTGTTCCTGTACTATCATTAGCATCTGCACTTAAATTATACCAACTAATCAGATTGGTTAATTCAGTACCTTTTAAATCTGTATATTGTCCTTTCCAGTAAATACTTTCTATTTCACTTGCAGATAAAACTCTTTCCCAAAATCCTAAAGAACTAATAGATCCATTTATTGTAGCGAAATTATTCTTACCTACCCATACCTCTTGATTGTAATATGTTATTGTAGCTGTATTAGTTGCAGATTTTTTCAGTAATCCATTTATATATAATTTTTGAGAGCCATTAGTGTTACTTACTGCAATATGAGTCCAAACATTAACTGGTATTGATTCAGATGTTACTACTTCAAAATTTGATCCATTATTATTAAGCCTCATACTCAAGAAGCTATCAGTTGCTACTGATAACACACTTAAAGCGTAATAAGGACTTGCATGAGATGTAAAATCATATGAAAAAATTGGATTCCAACCATTATCTGATATTTTAACCCATGCTGAAATAGTAAAATTCTGTTTATTAAATTTTCCTGTTCCATCACTTGCTAACTGAATATAATCACCAGTACCATCAAAAGAGGTAGCACCAGATAGGAGTAGTTCTGGATCGTTTCTTCTAGCATTAAAAAACAGCTTTAAATCATCCCATGTTAATCCAAGTACATCTTTCCATCTTTTTATCAATGATCCAGATGTTCCCCATAGCTTACCAAGTCTGGTATTTAAACTGTTACCACCTTCACCATAAGCATAATTACGCCATAAGGTATTCAATGAATTACCTTCAGCACCTTGCTGCTTTAAAAAATCTTTTAAATTATTATTGAGGCTTCCACCAGTATCATCATTATCGTAGTATTCTTTTGCTTTATTATTTATTGAATCTGCCATATTTCCTCAAAGATTAGTAAGGGGAGAGAACCGAAATCCTCTCCCCATGTTTTCGTAGTTAGTTAAGCAATCACCTGTGATAAGACTTCTACGCCCCATCCATCAATGATCTCTGTAACTCCCCAGAAACCAGAACCAATGATATTATCACGAAGATATGAACCTTCACGATATACCTCTGTTCTGATCATTTCACCAGCATAACCCATACCCAATGCACCCGGTACGAATACTCCACCTTTAACAGATGAGGCAGTTCCAGAAGAACCACCATCGTTATCAGTTACAGTAAACTCGGATGATGAGTGCATACTTATACCAGCTATCTGACTAACAAAGCCATTTCGAGCACCTTCTTCCTGTACTCCAGAACCAGCGAACTGTGCTGCTGTTACTAGGTCATTATGAACTCCATAAGTTCCCCAGATTTGTCTTGGATCAAGAACAGCACTCGGCTGACCTATAGCTGCATTTTGCTTTAGGGAAGATAATGCATCAAATAGATTATCAACTGTCAAAGCTGCATTATTAGCTCCAACTGCATTTGAGAATGAATCGAAAAGAGAATTTAGCAATCCATCTGCCTTGGCTGACATACTATTTCCGATTAATGCACCAACATTAGAGGCAATATCATCAGCATTAGATAATTTTGCTTCATCATATATTGGAACCATTACAGAATACATATCAAGAGTTGCTGTCTTTTTATCTGTGTTTAAACTCGTTGAAGGTGTCACAGTATTTTCAGCAGTAGCTACAACATCACCACTTGTTAGTGTATTAGTACCACTATTATATGCTATGAATGTTACTTGATCTGCCTTATCATGTCCTTTAAGAGTTACTAGAGGCATAGTTACCCCAGCCTCGCTAAATTTGACGATTGCTTCAGCTTCGATCTGTTCGATCAAGCCACCAGCGAATAGTCCTGAATCTCCAGCTGCCATTATGTTTCATCCTTTTGTCCAAATATAGCATCCCAACGATCTTGAGATATATGACCAAAGGTACTGATTAAATCTTTACATTGAGGCACTTTCTCCTGTCCAACACAAATCCTAAACCCATCTTCATAAGGTATCTTTTCACCCTTACTTACATAGATATGTTCACCATCTTTAGATATTGCAGATGATACACCACCAGTATTCATACCAGTAGTTGGATTGTTGTTAATTGAATCTAGATGTAAACGCTTCTTTGATCTTCGCATAACTTGATTTATCCAGCTTTCCTCTTGCCACATCTCTAGCTGCATCTGTCAATGTTTCATACCCTTGATAGCCAGCAGATGTTGATGTGTCCACATTAGGAACATTTATTGTTTTGTTAATTAATTTATTGTGAACTACTTTTAATTGTTGGTAGCTCATGTCCTTAAAAGTTTCTCTATCTTCTTCAGAGAACTCCATTAGCATCTTATCTTTGTTAGCAGTTTCTTGCATTTTAAAAGATTCTAGTTCTGGCTTAACTCTATCAAGTTCTGATCTGGATTCCTCATACAAGGTTTTCCATTCTTCATTTTTAGATAGTTGTGCCTTTCTTTCCTCTTCCATCTTGCCTTTCAGTTCTGCCAATTCAGACTCTGCTTTTTGCAACCTTTCTTTTTTTGCCATTACTTCTTGCAATAATCCACTATCTTGGTTGCTTGATACTGAATCACTCTGGCTGTTAGTAGCCAACTCTTGTACGCTATCTTGTACTGTGTTCTCGCTCATTATCTTGAGTCCTTTCGTTATTTACCGATTTTAAGGTTAATTGGTTTGCTTGTTGCTTCTTTTGCATTTCTAGCAATAGCAAGATCAACCTCTTTAAAAATAAATCTTTCTATACCTTTAGATACTGGTCTTTGCTTACTCGTTACAGTTCTACCCATCTTACTATTCCACTCAATTTTCTGTGCATTTTCTTGTCTCCAACCGATAACAACATTATCTCTTGAGAATCCTCTGGTCTGTAAGTTGATCATCATATCACCAGTAAGTTGTAAATCTGGTCTTGATGATGTAGATGATTGTCCCCTAAACTTATCAGATGCCTTTCTTACCCTGTAACTTGTCGAATATGGCTTGAAAGTTTTATTATTGACATCTTTACCACCTTTGGTAGTATGCACTCGTATTCGGTCTGCTGTTTCATCGCCCAACTTCTTCCAGAATTGTTTGGTAAAGGTTGGTATATCTTTTAATTTTTTAGCCACGTTGTTCTAATTGTTGTTGAGGTGTTAATGGCGTTCTTTTAAATCCACCTTTTTTATCAATAAATCCTTTGGCTTCTTTCGGATCAGTAAGTTTTTTAGATACCGATGTTTCTCTTGCCCATCTATGCCTACAATTAAAGCCACCACCATCACTAAACGCTGCTGGATATTGGCTATCAACTTCATCTCTTGTTAAGCTACCAGCTGCCATCATATCTAAACATATGTCTCTGGTTCTATCATCTATAGGGCCTTGATAAACATAGGTAGCATCAGCTGGATCATTCACAGCCATTTCAGCAGTTACATTTCTTTCAAAAGTATTTAAAGCAGTATTGGCTAATGTCTCTGCTTGATCTGGTCTCAATACATTACCTAACATACTTTGTGCTATTTCTCTTTCTGTCTTACCACCTAGAATCCCTTTAACAGCTTCATCTATGATCTGCTCACCCATTGTTCCGATCTGCTTCCTAAAGGTTGCTTGGTCTAATCGTACCAAAGCCAATAATGTTTCTTCTGTTACCTCACCAACAAACTCCATTCCAGATAATACATTTTGATAGGATGCTAAATACTTATCTAAATCTTTCTGTAAGCCTACCTCATTAAAGATATAATCATCCACATCAAGCGTACTGATTAAAGATATAAACTCTTCTCTGCTTAAAGAACCTTTAAGATCAAGTAAGTCCTCAACCATTTGAGCCTGTGCCTTTTGTACTGCTCTTGAAAACTCTTGTGCTATTCTTTCTTTATCCACGCTGTAATGCCGATAATAATGGTGATTGAGGTGCTGGTTCTTCTTCAACTACCTCTGGTTCTAATTCTTCTAATCTCATATCTAATTCTTCATCAGTTATATCTGGATTAAAATGCCTCATTAATCCTTTTTGATCTATTAAGTTATTTTCAAGCAAGAACATTAGCTTATCTTTTTCTACTGACCATTCTTCTGGATAATCAGATTCAGAGAAATCAACAGCATAAGATTCATCAAAGGATTTACCAGTATGAACTTCTATAACTCTACGATCAATGGCATATCTCATTTCTTCAAAATCTTGAAACATAGGTATATCTGATTCTCTTGATTCCAGATTCTCCATGTTTAAAATCTTTAATGCTTGTCCACTTGGTATCTGTCCTTGCTCACCCCATCTAACTGATAAGGAATGATTTTGACCAGTAACATTTAATAATTGCTTAATACTTTCCAGCATCTGACTAATATTAGAAGGTGGTGCTACAAAACTCATTGAACTACCTTCTGGCAAAGATATTAAACGATCTACTCCCCATTTTAGATTGGGAACTTCTTGATCTATGCCTGTTACTACTGGTGATCCCATCTGATACCGAGTAGCCAACATTACTTCAGTAAATGCTATAGAACTGTGAAGAGCTGCCATTGTTACATCAGATGCATCATAAGGAAAAACAATTCTAGATATAGGATTAACATCATAAGGATTAATCATCTCTGGATTACCATCAATAGGATATATCTTGCCATTAATATCATATAAGAAATGCATCCCTTGCTCACCATCTCTAGCCTCTGACCAGAATACAAACTCTCTATCACCTCGGCTATTTACACCACGCTCATATGAGTATCCATAAGGCTCTAACTCACCTTCATAATAGTATTCACGAACATTAGGCATTATATGATAATCTATCTTTTGCTTTCTTTCATTCCATACAGACTTCATATGTATAGAACCTAATAACCATGCTAACTCTGATGCTATCCTTGATTGGCTATTTAAATGATGTGTATAAGTCATATACTCTTCAGCTTCTTCACCACCTACAAATCTTTTAGCTGGTGCTTTATACAACATCATTCTGGAACGAGCAAAACGAGGTACAATTCTTAATGGTAGTGTAGGTATCTGGCTTAATGAAGAAGAAGGAAAGTAATCACTAATATACTTATCTATATCTCTATTGTAATAGAAGTCTATAGATTGCTGCCTCTTCTTGTACTCATCTTTAAGCACCATATCTTCAGCATTTTTAATTGATTCAAATACAGCTCTACTACCTAAATCTGGAATAGTTATCATATCATAATACTTCATCAGTTCACCACTTGATTATTTCTTTTTAATATATCAGATACCATCTCTTGCTTTCGCTCATCCATTGATAACTTTTGACCATATAGATGTAATAAAATAATCGCTCCCAGACCACCACTAACAAACCCAAATGCAAACATCACCATTCCACGCTCATAGGTTGACGATTTACAATTGGATGTCTATACGCTATATAATATGAACAGGCATCAAGCATATGAGTTAAAGCAATATCACTTTTATCTATCTTGCCATCTCTGCTTCTCTGTACTTGTTCTAAATCTTTTATAAGGTTCACACACCTCGGATCAATGGTCATTCTTACTTTACCATTAGCATCTTTTAATATTCTATTCAAAGCATTTAAGCGATCAATAATTGGAGGATTTGCTTTCCTTGCTATAACTTGAAAGCCATGATCTTTTAATATCTGATGATCTGATCTGTTGCTGGTTGTTGATCTGGCTGATCCAGCACTATCTGGAAAGGTTGGGATGTTAGGTGCTATCTTCTTCATAGCTCTAGACATCTCTTCAGTATTGCTATTTGTTAATCTGATCTCTTTAAAATAATGTATTGTACCATCAGAATACTCACAACCCAATACAGAACTCATATAATCTACATTGAAATCTAATCCCCAGAATAGGTTGTTTGTTAATTGCTTTGATTCTTTAACATGAATACTTCTATCAAAATTATATGCTGCTCTATTACCAGTTGTTTCAAAAGATGCTAGAAATTCTGTTTTAAAGGCTCTCTCATCCATCATGGCTTTAGCTTTCTCTATCTCTTTTTCTGGTACATATCCACCATCTACTGTTGTATACTGCCAACTCTTCCAATCTGGATCATCACTTTGCCCTTTCAAATAGGCATCATATAAATGATCATATCCATTAGGTGTACCAATAAAGAAGGCTGATCCATCTGTTGTTGTTAAGGTAGGATAAATAATCTCATCCCAGACATGAGGCTTTATGTATGAATATTCTTCCATTACAACCATATCTAACCCAGCACCACGAAGATTATTCTCTTGTTCTGCACCTTTGATAGCAATCTCTGCATCATTGGGTAAACGTACAAGTAACTCTGATTCATTGATCTGGCAATCATAATCTCTGAATATTTGTCTCATTAGTTTCCAAGTGGTAGCCTTTCCCTGTCTGTATGTTGGTGTTACAATCCATCTACGCTCCCCAGCTTGAATTTCTTTCTGCAAAAGCCACATAAGAGATAAGTGAGATTTTCCGAATCTCCGACCAGCAACTAAAACCTTTCTTTTTGCTGGATGCTTTACAATCTCTTTTCGCTTCTGATCTATGTTCCAATTAATCAATCTGCATTATTTGTATAGGTTCATTCTTGTGTGTTATCTCTCTAATTTCTTTTGCCTTACCTTCTGTTCTATCTGCTATAAATTGTACTGCCCATGGTTTACCTTCTAAAGCATATTGAAATACTTTATACATAATAACATCTAATTTTGAACGACCATCCAGAGTTCCTTCTTCATCTCCAATCTTTTTCAATATGTCTGGTATTGATCTAACCTTTGGAGGTCTGCCATTAGGGTTCCCAGATTGACCTTTCTTCCAACCTTTACCAGTGATACCACCTTCGTTGTTTTTATGTTGTTTATCAACCTTCTGCATATTCCCAACTCGTTGTATATCTTTTTTTACTGCTTGTTTTTGTAAACTCTGTTATTCCAGTTTTTGATGAATCCGGTGATCTTCCTTTTCTAGCTAAAAGCCATTTAGAAGAATTTTTAAAGGAATAAATTAAAGAAGGTGTACTGGTTACAATTCTCAATCTCATGTTTAATTCTTTATAATATTTTCCAATATAATTCAATAACTTGAATCCAATTCCTATTCCTTGATAATCTGGTAAGACAACTAATCTTGTTACTTTTTTTATATTTTTTGCTTTTGAATGTGGAAAATGTAAAATACCACAAAAACCCACAGGTTTATTATCTATATAAGCAACAAATTGCCTTGCAGCTTTATTTAATTTGTTATCTAAATAATGATACTTTTTAAATATGTTCCACATTCCTTTTCTTTCAAATATTTTAATTTCAATTTTTGGTCGCCGAAGTAACCCCCTTGACCATTTAATCTTCATTTCATTAGCATCAAAAACCCAATCTGGTTCTAACCATTCAATAATATCATAGTGGCAAGATACTGCTATAAATTTTTTATCTGTTCTTTTAATTGTTTTTGAAATAGCGGCTGATCCAATTTTAGCAACATCTCTATCAACTACACTTGTAAACTCATCAAAAACTATTAAATCTTTTTTTTCCATTATTGATCTGGCTAAATCAACTCTCATTTTTTCACCTTGAGATAAAACGGAATAAGGTTTTAACCAACTTGGAGGCGAACTAAAACCAACAGAATTAAATGTTTTTACTATATCATCCACAGTAAAACTTTTGTCAAAATCATCAAGAATTGATTCTGCACTATATTTGTATTTTTCAATATAATCTTTTTTAAATAAATTTTTAGCTATTGTTGTTTTTCCAGTTCCAGAAGAACCAACAATAACTCCAATTTTCCAATTCTTATCCTCAATGTCAATATTTCCAATAAATTTTTCTTCAATATAATTATCTTTTAAATCAAATTTTCCCATAATAGACGCAACCCTAAAAGTTTTTTTAGGTTTTGTTTTTTTTACAATGTTAAAATTCGGCAATTATAACTCTCTTTGATTAATTTATCATATACTAATTCTTGTTCCTGTTCGCTCTGACATTCAATTATTACTTCATACATATTATTTAAATCATTGGATAAATCTTTTATTTCTTTTTCTTCATCTTCGTAGAATTGTAGTTCATCGTTTGAGAATCCCCAATCTGTTAGCTCACCTACATCAAAATAATTAGCTAGTGCATCATAATCCCATTCACCAACATTTTTATTTAGTCTGATGTTTAATTCTTTCTCTGCATCTAAAGTTAAATCAACTTCAACGCATGGTATCTCATCAATGCCCATTTCTTTAGCAATCTTAAATCTTTGATGACCACCTACCAGAATATTCTTTCTTTCTTTGTTTTTATTTACAATAAGAGGATCAACCAATCCGAATCTAGTAATAGAATCTTTTAATTGGCTGTACTGATCTTTAGTTAATTGGCGAGGATTATATTCTGCCATTATAAGATCATTTGATTTATAGTATTGTATTTCCATATTTTTAAAAGGTCTGCAGACCATAAATTCCTATTCCTGTCTATCGCCCTATTATAATGATTTTCAACGAGTGAGGAAGGATTAGCACCTCTATAAGTACAAGGATTTCCCTACAAAATAAGATGCTTATTTCTTATAAATTAAAATATTGTTGTATTTAGTGTACTACAAAAAAATGAGCATTGATAACTTATCATTTCTCTAATGTTAGAGTTTTTAAAACTCTAATCTCTATAGATAGAATAAAAAAAAAACCTCGATCTCTCAAGGCTCTTCTTTAAAACTTATATCTATTAATTTTTATTAAGATATTTTTCTGCTTCTGTTAAAAATTTATTTATCAGAATATTAAGTTTTTTTCTGTAATCTGGTTGTCTATTGTTAATCATATCCTTGGCTTTATTCTCATATGATTTTACTATTGTATTAGATAATCTTTGTCCTATTGTACTATAACCAGTTGAAATAATAAAACTCATTCCATTGTTTTCTAGTTCGTAATAGTCACAAGCCCAACCATTTTGTCCACTTGAATAGGCGAAAGCATTTTTAAATGTTAATAAATATTGTAAATCACAGTATCCAACACTTATTAAGTTATTAAATGTATTCTCTTTTATTACTTTTTTAGTTGTTTTTAGTTTCATTATCATCTCCTATAATGTGTTGTTTAATTAATGAGAATATAAAGAGCGAATCAATGCGAATCAAGATAAAATACATCATTTAATTCATCATTATCGATTTCATATAAATCTGTTCTAACCTTAATAGCTATGCCATCCTTTCTAAATCGTAATGATCCTTTCTCATGGAATACTCTACGATCCTTAAACTCATCTTTTGTTACCCATCCACACATAGTAAGAATAGAATCTTTTTTATTAATTGAACAGAATAGATATATATCAGTATTATAATTATCCTGTGCTGCGATAAAGTTATTTGTGTATCCTTCTTTTACTGCTCCATTTCTTCCCATACACTTAACATCTACTCTTTTATCATTTAGGATTAGATCAACACCACCATCAAATCCACCACCACCTACTACTAAAGGCTTATTGTAATAATTTAATACAACATTTTGACCTAGTATCCCAGTATACTGTTCCTCCTTGTTCCCATCTGCATAGCCTCGATTACCAAAGTTATTTCTAATGATAGTATTATAACTCTCTAGCTTTAACCATTTAGAGATAGGAATATCTATCATTTGTTATTTTTTCTATGTATGATTTTTAATATAGATGTGGCAATATATATCATTCCATCCAGTATCTCTTCCAGAGCTTCTATCTCCCAGATTCTACCATCAAAAGGATCAAGTTCTTCATTATATTCTCTCTTACCTTTCTCAAGCCTTTCCTCTAGTAACTTTATTATCTCTTTATTCATATTTCAAAATCCATATCCATTAATTTATCCATCGCTCTATCGTAATAGACTTCACAGGCACTTCTGCTTATATTGTGATGATCTGCTATAGTAGTTAAATCATTGATACCTAGATCATAAAAAGCATCTATTACATCATTTTCCCTACCACTAAATTTTCTTACTGACCTTCTACCTATTACGAATGCTTTGATTTTAATGGTATTTATCTTCTCCCTCTCTCTTCTTCTCTCATATTCGCTTTCTGATTTTCCACACATTTCGCAAGGTTTGGTATGTGATTCCATTCTTACCTCTATTGTTTATTAATTATTCCTATAATACTATCTTTGTTTCTTTTCATTTGTGTAACTAAATCAAAATAAGGCATCTCTTGCCAGTAACCTTTGAAAGCATCATACCCATTTGAGTATTTATCTTTAATGTTTATCCTTATCCTTCCAGAGCTATCTTTTATAGGTTTATTAAGATATTTGCTTGAAAAATAAGATATATATGGCTCTAGATATAATTTTCTATATTCTCTTGCTTCATCCATGCTTTTAAAATATAAAATATTCTTATTTTTACATTTATTCATTTTTGTACTTGATTAATAAACTCTGTTATTATTAAAAACATAACTGCTATAGCTAAAGTCCAGAAAAAGACACCTAGACCTAAAACTAATACATTTGCTATCCATTCTGCTATATTAAACATGATCATACTACGCTCCTATTTTATTTAAACTTATGCCTCACCTAACCTAATCGCCAAACCAGAGATAGTTTCATTTGCCAAGAACCTTTTATCTTTATATATCTACTGTTAAGATCATCAATATATTCAGATTTCAAGCTACCTAGCTCTATTTGTGAGGCATTACTTTGGTACAGCTCTAACCTCTGTTTGCTTTGAATTAGCTTTTTTCTTACTTCTCATAACTGCTTTACAATTCATGCATCTGTGTACCTTAAATTTATTTGCTGCTGTGTAATAATAGTAATTTGTTTCCTCTAAATGATCTGATCCACAATTAGTACAAACTGTTTCATCCATCATTACTCCTAAATTTGGATGATTCTTAACATATGGCATGAGTTTTAAATATACTTCTTCTAATCCTATTACATCATGCTTATTATAATTTAGCATTTTATCTAATGCTTCTTGTTTACCAGCCACACAATCTTTCCAGAGTTGAAAATTAGTATCTAACTTATTCTGTAAATTAAAATATTTTGTTAAAAAATCCTGTTTATAAGATACAAAAGCAAATTCCTTTCTGGCTACTTTTAAAGTGTCTATTGATTTATAAGGTGAAGGTGGCATCATCCCATTTACTATAAATCTGGCTTTTAACTTCCTATCATCAAATCTATCTACATTGTGACCTATAATTATATTAGCCTCATCCAGAAGTTTCCATATTTCGCCCAAAATACGCTCATCATCACGATTTTTTGCTTCTTCCGATGTTACTACTGCCGAAAGTATTTCATCTTCATATAGCCACTTTGCTGACCAACTCAAAACAAACCAATCTTTGATCACATTTGTATGTGGAATAAATTGTTTATATAATCCCCAGACAAAAACTTCCATGGGAGCAGTTTCAATATCAAATAATAATATTCTAGGTAAATCTTTTGTATTTATAAGCTCTTCAGATAGTAATATTGAAAATTGTTTATTACAGGTAAAGCAAGTATATCTCTGTGATGTTTTATGCTTACTATACCTATAGCCTTTCTTTTGAACATGACCAGAGCCACAATGTTTACATTCCATTTAAAGCCTCTTTTTGACAAGTTAAACATTCTTTTCTGGTTCTTCCATAGCTAACAAAATCAGAATAATGATTAATTTTATTTCTACTTCTACCACTACTGCCTTTTAAAAATTTACGTTCCCAGCATCTCTTGCAAGTGTTGCAGTAAGATATATAATCATCTGCTCTTTTTGCATCACCTTTCCAATTACTAACCCTTCTTGTTTTCACGCCATTACCCTATCTATTATCTGTTTATCTATCTTTGAAGTATTGTCTATTTCTGGTTTTTCTATAAGCCAATCAGTTCCACAACACGAATCACCTTTAATCTGGTAATCATTAGGATAGGCTTTAGTACCACACTTTGCACAATAAGCAATATATAGTCCAGTTTTGGTTTTTCTATAAGTTCTAGATTTAGCTTTCACTTCTGGCTGCTCAACTACATCATTCCATCTTTCTTGATTTAACCAAGTAGAAGGATGTGGTATATATTCCAGATCAGTATTCTTCCAGCCAGTTACATGATCTTTTAAGCTAGTCATTAATTCTTCATGCTTTACTTTTTTCAATGCTATCTTATATTTTTTACTGCAAACTGATTTACCAATCTTTCTTGGATACAACTTCCAGAACTCATTAAAATGATCATTATATATATTCTTTATTTCTTTACTTCTTATAGTAGTACCCGTCGGTGTGTCTGTCTGTGTGTCTATGTGTGTGTCTATGTGTGTGCTTTTTGAAGTCTGGAAAGCTTCGTAATTCCTTATTTTTATTAAGGTAAAGCCTGTGTCTGTTGATGTGTCTATCATCGAATCGTTTTCGAGAAGTTTCAAAAACCTTCTAACTTTACCAATTGACCATTTCCAGCGATCCGATAAACTTCTTAATGATGTAGGAAACTCACCTCTTTTTATGGTTACCAGTTCCATATTATATAACTTGGTAACATCTGCAAAGTTTGCTTCCATTAACATATCAATCCATGCTCTTAAATATTCTGGCTTATCCCAGAGCCAATGATTCTTTATCTTTTTATTTAGTTTGATCCAACCTGTATTCTTCATATTCATCCCCATTGATCTGCCATAGCATCTGCAATTCCTTGAAATGTTCTGCTTCTGGCAATACTGTTTCTTGGTGTATAGTACCATCCTTTTGTGTATCTATGCCCATTTTTTGTTGTAATATAACTCAATTCTACAATTTTAGTTGGTTTTAATTCTGGTAAATTCTTCAACCATAAACACGTTTTTTTACTATGATCATGTCCATGATGATATGGTTGTATAATCTGATTATATTTTGGCAGCTTTGCCTGTTTAGAAGGCACAGGATTCTCAATACATATCTTTGGTATATCTGCATTGAGTAAACCTATAAATAAGCTAATGTCTATTTTTTTATTCTCGATCTTATTTAATCTTGCTCTATTTCTACAAATAAATGTACAAACAGGATGACCAATCATTAAATCCCACCCTTGATTTAGATGATTCATTACATCATCTTTTATATGATATTTGCTTGGTATCTCTGTATCCATTAAATCACATGACCAAGCTTCATGTCCACGTTTCGCAAAGGCTTCTCTAATAATACCACTCATTTCACAGGCTACTAACACCTTCATTCTTTAGCCTCTTCATCTTCTAGCATTAGTTTTAATTCGTTTAAAAAATGTTTATTAATATAATCTCTTTTCTTTCCTGTTGTATTAGCTCTTTTAGT